>Ga0255756_1000050_pt1 | contig 116222 bp, 103 predicted proteins | sample 011ome_20_FD_179956 | JGI IMG/M metagenome (GOLD analysis project Ga0255756, IMG submission 179956) | Coastal salt marsh microbial communities from the Groves Creek Marsh, Skidaway Island, Georgia - 011509CT metaG (version 2) | ecosystem: Environmental > Aquatic > Marine > Intertidal zone >... | reverse complement strand
GCAGGGCACTAATGAGGGTCGAGCACTGAGACTGCTTGAGAAGGCAGAAAAAAATTGTCTAATCACAAATTCTTTATTGGCGCCGGCAAGCTTACAGGCTTCAATTATTATTAACCACGACGCTGCATCAGGCCAAACTAGTTGAAAAGAGTGAATGTCATCGGTAGTAGTGGCAGTGGCAAGTCGACCTTTAGTCGAGAGTTGGCAGCGGCCTTAAGTGTCAGGCATATTGAGATGGATGCCATCCATTGGCTACCGGGTTGGCGTCAACTCAATGATGAGTTGTTCGCGGAACAGCTGAATCAAGCACTCGCTGCGGATTCCTGGGTATTGGATGGTAACTACTCTCGGTTTAATGACATAAAGTGGGCGGCGGCGGATACCATCATTTGGCTAGACTATAGTTTTTCTCGAACCTTTGTACAGATATTAGCGCGGTCTCTACATCGGTCACTGACGGGTGTGGAAATCTGGCCTGGAACTGGCAACACTGAGACGCTCTATCGTAATCTTTGCTCTAAAGATTCGGTGATTCTCTGGATGTTGACGAGTTACTACCGCAATCGAAAAAAATATCAGGCACTACTCGAATCTGATTCATACTCGCATATTAATATCGTTAGAGTTGCTAGCCCATTTCAGGCTAAAAAATTAATTCGGCGCATCAGCTTGAAAAATCGTTAAGGAAGAGCCGTAATGGAACCGAAAATTCTTGGTGAAAAATACGACAAAATTGCGCACTTGTGGCATGAACAACACGACAATTCAGCCTATGGTGTTGCGCAATTCAAAAAGGCCTTGGGTTTTGCTTCGGCGGGCGGTCGTGCGCTGGATGTGGGTTGTGGTGCGGGTGGGCGCTTTGTGCGGCTATTGCAGGCCCAAAACTTTCTGGTCACAGGTGTCGACGTGTCGGCTGAGATGATCAAAATCGCTTCAAAAAAGCATCCAGATCAGACCTTTGTGCATCAAGACATTTGCACCTGGCAGTTGCCTTATCAATACGACTTTATTGTCGCTTGGGATAGCATTTTCCATTTACCTTTTTCGAGCCAGAAGCCAGTTGTTAGTAAGCTATGCGCCGGCCTCGCTCAAGATGGCATTCTGGTGTACACCTTCGGTAACGCCCATGGTGAGATTACTGATCAATGGCATAACGATACATTTTACTATAGCTCGATCGGCATCAATGAGAACCTACAGTTGCTGATGGATAATGGTTTGTCGATTTTGCATCTCGATTTGGATCAATATCCGCAAACCCATGTGTATGTGATCGCAGCAAGGCTTTAATGACTATCCCGAACGTGGGTGTCGAAAAACTTGACCATTTCTGCGTTTAACGTCCGCTTGAGCTGTTCGCGAGGTACTGACCCGGAAATGCCCAGACGTTTTGAAAATTTTGAAAACTGCGGAGTGTCAGAAAAATCGAAATGTTTGGTGCCATCCAGTAGTAGTTTGGTTCCTAAGGGTGAGCTGTTGGCGATCAAGCTGTCTAGTTTTTGGTAGTTGAGTGGATCATCCCATTGGCGCTGGCCGATATAGAGAAACGGAGTTTGTAAGCCTGCTGCAATTCGCTTGTCTGGAATGGGTATCATCCAGCCATCGAGGGCGACACTGGCTTTGATTCGAGGATCTGTGGCTGCTGCCATGATACTGGTGGCACCACCAAAGGAGTGACCAAAGATACCAATGCGCTGTAGATCCAGCATGCCCCAGAGCCCTTCACCGGGTTGGCTCAAGATAGTCAATTTATCAATTAAAAAACTGATATCAGCAGTGCGAGTTGCCAGTTGAGGGCCGCGAAATGCCCAAAACTCTGCCGGGGTTAAGGTATGGGGTTCTGCGGATCGGTAGTTCGCGGTACTGCCATCATCAAATATCGTCAGGTAGGCGTCAAAGGGATGATCAATGGCGATTACGATATAGCCGAGGCTCGCGAACTCCTCTGCCTGGACTGAGTTTTGCCCCTTCATGCCACCCAAACCATGAGAAAACAAGATGACTGGGGCTTGGGGCAGGCCAGCCAATGGCGCAGCGTTGGTGAGCGCGTTGGTTTTGACGTGCTGAATGTGGTCGATTAAGAAACGTGGAAGGCCCATCTGCTTAGCCAGTGGGGTCAATCGTTGTTGAGGATTATCGACGTAAGGATAAGATGCGCCACTCGATTCTGCCGTTGGATACCAGATCTGAACCACGAGCCTGCGTTTATCATCAGCGTTATCAGTGAACCACTCGGTCCGACTGTCGTCAGTCCAATTCATGATCTGTGTGCCCACAGCAAGATGACCTGAGGGTTGTGGCAGGTCATCAAATGGCAGAAGCCGGGGCATGATCAGCGAGCAGCCAGTAGAGAGGGCGCTGAGGAGCATGATGCTGGCGGTACGGAATATAGACATGGGCGTGTTCAATCGTCGAATGGTTTGGATCTCGGTACTCGCGAGTTTGCCGAGGGTTTGAAGTCTCGCAGGATGCCTGATTTCGGCACCCAAGAAAAGCCAAAGGGTGTCAGCGAGGGCGTAATCGGGCTCGTCAGTGAGCTTGGCCCACCGGCTTAACCATAGGCCTTTGGATTACTCCAGGCCGACAGCCGAGCTGGACCGGCGAACTCGTGGTGCTGCCAGCCTCTCAGGCTGAGCCTACCCCGGCGATACCCTTGACGCCGATGGTACACCCATCAACAGCGTTAGCGCTCGTAGTAGGTATAGCCTCGCATGCTGGCGGCAAAGGCGTTCATGATCGTGGTGCGTTCCGTGGCGGTAATTTTACCTTCCCGTACGGCCCTCTCAGCGTTACGGCGGAAACGATCTTGCATTTGTTGCGGGTTGTACTCCACGTAACTCAGGACGTCAGCGATACTGTCACCTTGGATTTCGTGCACGAATTCGGTGCTGCCATCGTCCAGAATACGAACGCTGACAACATTGGTGTCGCCGAATAAATTGTGCAGATCTCCTAATGTTTCTTGGTAAGCGCCGACCAGGAAAGTACCGATAATATATTCTTCATCGTTCTTTAATTCATGCAACGGCAGGGTGCGCTTGGTGTTGTGGGTGTCGACAAATTTATCGATCTTACCGTCACAGTCACAGGTGATGTCGGCAATGATACCTTGGCGAGAGGGTTCTTCTGCGAGACGATGAATCGGCATGACCGGAAAAATTTGATCAATGGCCCAGACATCGGGTAAGGACTGGAACAGACTGAAATTGCAGTAGTAAATATCAGATAGCAGTTCTCTGAGCTTCTCGAGTTCCCGGTGCTCTCGTGGAGCCTCATCGGCCAAGTCGAGCAATTGATGCATGATCTGCAAGAATAAATTTTCAGACAATGATCTGGAACGCAGGTTGATCTGGCCAGCTTTGAACAGCTCGCGGGTTTCATCTCGATAGAATAGAGCGTCGTTATAGCATTCTTGTATATTGCGGGCATTGGCTTTGCCCTGCATTTCCCACAGCTTTTGAATCATCTGATGTTCGTCAGGGCCGATGGAGTCAGGTAAAGGGCCGGGTTCGAAGTTAGCGACGTCGAGCACGTTGAAGAGTAAAACCGACGAGTAAGCAACCGTCGCGCGGCCGGATTCAGTGATAATCGTTGGGTGTGGCACATCGTTAGGGTCGAGGGTTGTCATCACTACCTCGATAATATCGGCGCAATACTCGTCCAGGGTGTAGTTTCGCGAATGCATATAGTTGCTTTTTGAGCCGTCGTAATCGACCGCAAGCCCGCCACCAAGATCCAGATAGCCCATGTCAGCACCCTCGCTCACCAGGTCTCGATAAACCTGGCACGCTTCGAGTACGCCAGTGCGAATATCGCGAATATTAGGAATCTGCGATCCCAGGTGATAGTGCAGTAACTTCAGGCAGTCGAGCATGTCTTCTGCTTTAAGGGTGTCCACAAGGTTCACTAGCTGAGCGATCGTCAAACCAAAAATGCTGCGGTCACCGCTGGAGGCATTCCAGTGGCCACCCACCATGGATGCCAGTTTGACGCGAACGCCGATTAAGGGTTTGATGCCCAGGGCTCGACTGCGCTCGATGATAATTGGCAGTTCTGTCAGTGTTTCGATCACGAAAAAGACCCGGTAACCCATCTTGCAAGCTTGTAGACCAAGATCGACAAACTCTTCATCTTTGTAACCGTTGCAGACGATACACGCTTCCTTTGATTCCAGATGGGTCAGGGCAATCAGTAGTTCTGGTTTGGAGCCTGCCTCCAGACCATGACCATATTTGGCACCGACTTGTGCGATCTCCTCGATGACGTGGCTCTGCTGGTTGACCTTGACCGGGAATACGCCACGATAAGGTGCTTGGTAATTAGCTTGAATGATGGCGCGGTTGAAGGCCTCATTCAGTTTGATGATCTGCTGCGCCAGCAGGTTCTCAAAGCGCAGCAAGACCGGCATATCCATACCCCGTTCCTTGATCTCATTGACTAAGTCGATCATTGACACCTTGAGTAAGCTGCCATCGGTGGCCTCAGCGGCAACGGTGACTTCGCCCTTGGCGGATACGCCGAAGTAGCCGGCACCCCAGTTATTGATACCATAGAGATCGGCGGAAAGATCCGCAGACCAAGCATGACTCGCAAGTTTTTTCAATGGAGAGGCTCTTTGGCTGAATGTTGCAAATGATGGCGCTAGCGCCCTGTGTGGGTGCGCAGAATAACGCCTTTTTCCCGCTAGCAAAAGTAGTACTGACAGGTAGCGAGAATAGGTTTGACTTGATTATTCAAAAAGCCGATCAATTTCCCCTAAAAGACGCTCGGGATCGGCGAGTCGCGCGATCCATTGCCGAGGAATACCCTGTTCGCCTCCCACGCCGAAAGCTGCGCCACAGGCGGCGCCCAACATGATGGATCGGCCGCAATTATCGCCGCCAGCGAGAATATTTTGTCGAATAGCTGACGTGAAAGAGTCCGCTGCTTGAAGATTGTACAGCAGGCTCGCCATACCACGACCGACGTCACAGTTGAGGCCATATTTTTTGGTGACCTCAAGCACCGAGCCGGTTTCTGTCAACGCAGCGCGCAGATGAGCTTGAGTGGCCACAGAGCCAGCCTGCAGACCCGTGTCAATCGCGGACGCAACGGACTCGCCGAGAATCAAATCCCGCAAAGTGTGACTGGCGACCTGACCATAATCAATCGCGCGGGGGGCGTTGTTGGTGACGCGAATGGCGCTCGTCACCATGGTCATCAGATTGGCATCATCTGCATGGCGGGCGATCAATGGGGGTAGTTTGCTAAGCGCGGGCAACTGTTCATCATCGGCGCCCGGATAGTCCTCGGTCGCCGCCAACGCGCTCACCAGTGCCAGACTGTAGCGCAAAGATTCCTCTGGATGCGGCAGTTCCTGAGCCATGCGCGTCGCTTCTTCGACTAATCGTTCTCCCGTATAACGCTTGGCCGCAGCCAGTATCTTGATGAGGAGCGTGGAACGCTGTTTGTCATCCCCGCTGAACTCAAGCTGATGAGCTAGAGTGATTTGTTGATTCTCGTTCTGGTACAGGGTGTCGAGTGTCTGTCGAGTAGGCCGATCGATATAACCGACGAAGGCGCCACCGTAGCCGAAATGAGCCCTGAAAGCGGCTTGGTATTGGCGTCGGTCGTACTGGCCTTGATTCGACAGCATCGCTCTCAAAAGTACCCAGGCTTGTTCGCCATAATGAGAGAATTCTCCGGCAGTTTTATTCTCATGGGCAAAGTAGCCAACATTATCGGCATAGTCAGAGGCTGTGGGCGGCCTGAACTCCGGTGCCTGCGGTGCCAGTTCTAGTAGGCGGGGCTGGCTGTAAAGCCAATGCAGTCCCATGGTGGCTGCATCGGCGACGAAGGCGCCGAGGATGGCATTTTTAGCGCGATCAATGTGGAGTGACTTCATTGGGACTATTTCCTGAGAAGAATACTGCTGAGTATAAGCCGATGTTTAGCGAAAGTTCAGCCTGGTTAACAAAGACACTGCTAAGCGTGCTTGGTTTAGTCAGCCTGGTGGGCGGCGCTGACAAGGGTCCGTGTACGCCGGGACTCGGCTTAGCGTATAATTTGCGCTCCCCTGATACGGAGTATGGCAATGAATACGGATCAACTGATGGACCCGCTACGATTCGATGGACAAGTGGCGCTAGTAACGGGCGCAGGTCGAGGGCTTGGCCGAGAACATGCACTATTGTTGGCGTCCAGAGGCTGCAAGGTTGTTGTCAATGATCTGGGTAGCGCCTATGACGGTACTGGTGCCGGTGAAACACGAGTCGCCGACGAGGTGGTGGCGCAGATCCGTGCCGCCGGAGGTGAGGCTATCGCCAACTTTGATTCGGTTGAGCAGGGAGAGTTGTTAGTGGCTGCAGCGTTGGCAGCCTATGGTCGGCTGGATATTGTGGTCAATAATGCCGGCATCTTAACACCTGAAACCTGGTCTGAGCTGACCCTTGAGTCTTGGCAGCGGACTATTAATATCAATCTGACCGGTGTGTTCACCGTGATGAAAGCGGCCTGGCCAGTATTTGTCGAGCAACAGTACGGGCGCTGTGTGATGACCTCATCGCCGGCCATTTTTGGTGCCGGTGTGGCAGCCTATGCGGCCAGCAAGGCGGGTTTGTTGGGTCTTGCTAACTCACTCCAATTCGAAGCGCGCAAACTCAAGTTGGATATCAAGTGCAATTTGTTAGTACCACAGGCGGATACTCGAATGGTGCGCGATTTTGCGTCGGCCATTGATGACCGGCGGGTCCAGCAGGGTCGTCCACCAGCGCGATCGGCACCACCGGAGATGCTGGCGAGGCTATCGCCGAGTAAGGTTTCTGCCATGGTAGCGTGGTTAGCGCATTCCTCCTGTGACGCTGAAGCTTCAATCCATGAGGCTGGGGCCGGCTACTTTGCGCGACTAAACTGGGCTAGGTCTGCACCACTGTTCGCCACGGAGAAAGAAGGTCTGGAAGGCGCACCCATGCCGGAGAATGTACGCGATGGTCAGGCGACGCTGGCGGACTTCGAGCATGGTCATCTGCCGGTTTCAGGAGATGGCACCATGGGTGGGCCCAGTGCGCTTGAGCAAGTTTTGCGGCACATTAAAACCGCTGACTAATTAGGATTTGGCTTTTTTTGGTTCGACTCGCGGCGTGACTTCGATCGCCTTTAGTTGGTTGAAAAAGGGTGTCAAGTCAGGTGGCAGTTCTGTTATGTTCTAAGTCAGTTGGCACTATTGTGTTAACAACTTTTCAGACTAGGTGTTCATCACGAGGGATTTTTATGTCATTCAAACCCAGCTCCATCGAGGCGCTTAATCTACTGCTGCAATTCGACCGCGCCAATCAAGGCAGTGGTATCAAAGTCCATTCCAATGCCCGCCCGGAAGTGATTGCCGCATGCGAGTTATTGTTTGCCAAAGGCCTGATCGATCAAGCCGATGGCGGTTTCCTTACTGACGCGGGTTTTGAGGCATTGCTCCATGTTCAGGTGCTGGCCAGTTTGTTAAACGAACATGCTAGCGCATAGGCTAATTCAAATCGGCATTTAATTGTCGATGCAGGTTGGCGCGATCCATATCAAAACGCCGGCCTGCCGCGTAAAATAACGGAATTGCCAGGAACGATATCATGGTGAAGTACAACAGCGCAGTGGTGTAGGGCTCAGTATCTCCCTGCACGATCAGGTAGTCGACGTAGATACCGGCAGCACTGACACCGATGGCCACCCCAGCCATGTTCAATAACAGTATGTAGAGCGCGACAACCGTGGCTCGGATTTGTGGGGGGACCAACTCCTGTACTGTTGAAAAGGTCGGTCCGTAAAAACATCCTAACTGGAAGAAACCAACGGCAACACCGACCCAGAACCAGATGGAATCTGGTTCGACCAAACGATAGGCAACATTGATGGGCGCCAGGATGAGCATGATCCAAAATAGGAACATGGGGCGGCCGATACCCGTTTTACGTAAAAACCAGTCGCCACCGAGGCCGCCAAATAAATTGCCAGCCATACCCGCGCAGATGCCGATCCAGCCAGTGATTTGGGCAATTTCAGCTCGCTCAAAGCCGCGCTCGTTGACATACCAGAGTTGGTCAAAAGTCGCAGCGCCGAGAATAAAGTGAAATGCAACGCCACCTGTAATAGTCATGACCAGTGCCGGTGAGGCGCGTAGTGCACGGGCGAGTTCAGTCATGGTTTGCTTGAATGATAATTGGGGCACAGGGGGCGTTGCTACCGATTCTGTGATCAAATGCCGCCTGGGCGTTTCTCGAATAAACCACATGACCACAGCAAGTAGCAGGCCCACACATCCGAGCAGATAAAAACAATTACGCCAACCTATAGCGGGCCCAAGATAACCAACGACCAGCAGGCTCGCGCCCACTCCCATGGGGACGCCCATATAATAGACCCCGGAGGCGAAGCCGAGTTTTTCTGCCGGAAAACGATCGGCCAGCAATGACATAGCCGTTGGCGTCATGATGGATTCGCCTATACCGATAAACATACGGGGTAGTGCGAGGGAAGCAAAGCCTTTCGCGGCGCCAGATGCTGCGGTTAACAGACTCCAAACGGCTAGCCCCACTGCAATTAACCGTGTGCGGTTGACTGTGTCGGCCAGGAACCCCATGAACAAACCGGCAGTTGAATAAAAGGTAAGAAACACGAGACCTGTTAGGAGGCCAAACTGGGTATTACTCAGCCCAAGATCGGGAACAATGAAGTTCGCGAAGCTGGCAAGCAGCTGTCGATCGACAAAATTCATGATATTCAAAAATGTCAGAAAACCAAGGAATAGATAACTGGAACCAGCAACTCTTTCGGACCTTGTCATGTCTTGAATCCATCATCATGCGAAGATACATGCACTGAATAAAGCACGTTTTTTACACAGGAGCAAATCTGCTGATCGTGCCGACTTTTGCTCATGCTATGGATAATGCCTAATGACCTAGATTTCAGGCAGAGACAGCCGCAGCATATTCTCGACCTGTGCCAGAACCGCGTCCAGCATGGCTTTGTCAAAATCAGGCATGCGGGGCGTGTGCAGGTGACCGGTGGGAATAGTCGAGCCCAGCTTATTGCGCAGACGAATACTACGATAGGAGATTTCATTGGATAAATAGCCACCGCCGCTACCACGAACGGCTGTTGCCCAGCGCAGTTGATCGAGTGAATGAGCGTCGAAGGTGCCATCCAAAGTGGTGACCTGGTGACGATCGTTAATCGGATACTTGCCAGTTGCTTGCTGCATGGCGGCATAAGGCAGGCTGAATTGAACAAACTCAGGGCCTTGAAGGGCTGCCTCACCAAGCCGAGGGATGACGGGTTGGGTCTCAGAACCGCCGGCCAGGATATTCAGGTTGTCAGGGGCGCTAGCGCTGCGGCGCCGCCCAGGAAAATGTTCCAGATCAAATTCAGTGCGGCCCATGGACATTGTAATCACCATATGGACGTTGTTTAGCGCGTAGTAGGGTGCCAGCGCTGACTCGACTTCGCCAGCATCAAAGTCAGCGTAGCGTACTGGAAATGTCATGCTGTTTATTTCGGCGCGTACACCGTCGTGCTCGATGATGGCGCCGTCAAGATATAGGGCCAGGACGCCTGATGGGTTGCTCTGGCGTATATTGGTATCCAGTAAAAACGGGTCAAAGCCGGTGATCAGGATTTTTTTCTCGGTGGCTTTGTTATAAGCCAGATCAAGCCGGCCACGGCTACTGTGTTCCAGGCTTTCGATTAATGCCAAGCGCTGGCGGTCGGTCAATGGGAATCCCAAGGTCTGTTGGCGCAGATATCGGGTGAGTGATAGGCGCGTCCAGTAAAGCGCACGATCGTCAAGGCTGCCGGCGCTAATCTGGTGTTTGGCAGCTTGCCACAGCTGGTCGCCGCTGAGTCGAACCTGTTGCTGGAGGCTGGCAAACTCTTCGGCCTGCTGCCAGGCGCGGATGCTGGTCGTCTGCTGGTCTTGCAGTGCGGATGAAAGACTAGGCATGGCCTTGTGTGCGGCTTCGATACGCAACTCTTCGGCTGTCAGCGGACTCGATTGCAGACTGCCGCCGAACAGGGTGATGCAGGCAAAAAATACTGCTCGCTGGGTCCATGAGTTAGGCTGAAACATGATGGGCTCCTGATTCCTGTTAGCATAGTTGATTCGTCATTGAATGCCAGGGCGGGCGCATCGAAAGACAGGCCTGATGTATCATAGACGTTTAAGGCCGGATGAACGAGGATCACACGGGATCCAGGCTTGACAAAATATGGGAGCGAAATGAGTAATTCGAATGCTGTGAAACTCGACGCCAGCTGGCTTGCCCACCTGGAAGGTGAATTCGACAAGCCGTATATGCTGGCATTGAAAGACTTTTTGTTGGCGCAGAAGAGCGCAGGTAAGGTGATCTATCCGGCGGGTGGGCATTATTTTAAGGCGCTGAATTCTACCCCGTTAAATCGGGTCAAGGTCGTTATCCTCGGTCAGGATCCTTATCATGGTCCGGGCCAGGCTCATGGATTGTGCTTCTCAGTGCCGCCGGGGGTGCGGATACCGCCGTCGTTGATGAACGTGATTAAAGAAATTCAAGCGGACCTGGATCTATCAAAAGACCAGTTCCCGTCGGGGTGTCTCTTATCTTGGGCGCAGCAGGGTGTTTTGTTACTCAATGCCGTGCTTACCGTGGAACAGGGCCAGGCAGGTGCGCATCAGGGCAAAGGCTGGGAGCAATTTACTGACAAAGTGATAGAGGTGGTGTCGCAGCAACGCGAGCATTGTGTCTTTATGTTGTGGGGCAATTATGCACAGAAGAAGGGGGCGATGATTGATCGAACCAAACACCTGGTTCTGGAAGCGCCACACCCCTCGCCGCTGTCATCGCACCGTGGCTTTTTTGGTTGTCGGCATTTCTCTCAATGTAATACTTACTTGCGAGCCCAACATGAAAGCCCTATCGATTGGAGTACTCATTGAGGCTTCGACCCGCAGCGTCGATCTTTGCCAGGTGTGGGATGAGATGGGTGGCACTTTGTGCTGGGCCGAAAAAGGGATCACAGATAGGCTCTGTGAGAATGAACCACAGCGTCAGGTGAAGAGCCTGTCTATTCTTGCTCATAAGGCAATTAGCAGTGGCGTTGACCGCCTCCCGCAGTGGTGTGCTCTTGATCTCTGATTCTGTAAGATGAGCAATAGGCGCTCGATCCGGGCTGCTGATTTTGTTGCTTCTGTCAGAAGCTGAGAACGCACAACCGTGCTGGTGCAAATTCGCGCTTGTTGCGGGTGTTTGGCGAACAATATAGATATCCGTTGCCGGCTGTATTGGGCCAGTGGATTAGACGGGAATGTAAGGCGAACAGCAGTGAAAGACATACTTCAGCACTCGGCTGGTCAAACCGCTCGTCGAGAGTCACATCAGCATCTTCCGACGCAAACTCAGGCTTGGCCCCGGAGTGCGGACTTGCGCCAGCCGGAGGATGGCCAGAATCGTGCTCAGGACGATGCAGCTGCAAGCACAGTTCAACAATACATTGCGGCCAAGGACTGGGTCAGCTGCGATCAATTGATCTATTTTTTTTGTGATATCCATGCGGATACTGATGCGTTTTTTCTGTCCTTGTTAGCCTCTGGTGGTATTCATAAGACCGGCGATGGCGATAACGAGTTTGAATTGACGAGCGAAGGTCACTCTGCGCGCTTTATTATAGGCGGCGATTGTTTCGATAAAGGGCCAGCGACGCTGCGACTACTTAATGTCATCAGGCAATTGATCGACAAAGGCGCCGATCTGATTCTGTTGGCGGGCAACCATGATATACGGACTTACCTGGGTATCTATTACGCAGAGAGTAAGGATCCGCTGTTCGATCACTTGTTTGTGCGAATGGGCAAAAAAACCGTGCCGTTCCTTGCCGAAATCTATCGGGGTTTCATCGAAGGTCAGATAGCTGAGGGGGCGACGCCGGACGCGGTAGCGACAGAAGCTAGAATCTATGCTTGCTTGTTCCCAAGCGAGAGTTGGTATGACAATTTCCCGACGGTTGCTAACTCATGGATTCGACCCTCGCGGTTGGCCAAGGAGCTTAGTCGTATTCGCGAGAAGACCGATGACTTCAAGGTGCAGATGGCAGCAGTTGGTCTGGATATTCACAAGGTTCAGGCGGCTTTGGTAAAGTTTCGTGGGCTTTTCGTCGAGCCCGGCGGAGAGTTTTCCTGGTTCTTTGAGCGCATGCAAATAGCCCACAGAGAGGGATCGTATTTATTTGTCCATGCCGGGGTTGATGATACTGTCGCAAAAACCCTGAGCGAGCATGGGGTCGAACACCTCAATCAGGCGTTTCGCGCGTTACTCAAAACGGATCCATTCGCACTCTATCACGGAGCTTTAGGCAACGTGTTTCGAACCAAGTATCGAACCATCGACTTTGATTTTTCAGATGAGGGTGTTGATGACCTCCATCGTGCCGGCATTTACGCTATTGTTCACGGTCACAAGAACATCTTGCAAGGCCAGCGTGTGGTGATTCGCAAGGGCATGCTTAACTTCGAGTGTGACGCGTCAGTGGATTGTCACACGCGCGCCAAGGAAGGTCTGGTTGGCCCGGGTGGCGCGGTGGTAAAATTTTGTCGCAACGGAACTGTGCAAGGTATCAGTACGGATTACCCATTTATCAAACAATTTAGCCCTGACGGGTAAGCTCGTTAGCGAAACATAAAGAATTGCGGTTGCTCTCACTCTCATAGACCCAAACATGGATTTGCTGATGCCGATTGATGAAGGTTTGAATATCGATTTACGATTTTTGATTTTGGAAGTCAAAAAACAGGCGCGCGCGTCTGCTTCTGTTGTTGATAAGCCTTCGCCAGCGAAGATCAAGAAAATTAACGTTCGGGAACACTTCATTGACAACCTGAAGGACACCCTTGAGAGCAAATGCTACTTCAATATTCACCGAGAAGAAGAAGGCCAGATTAATCATTTCAGGGCGATTATCACCATTGCCGTCAATCTTGAACGTTGTGCCGATTTCTTTATCAGTATTGCGAATCAGATGAGTCACGTTAAGGAACCTGAAGAATTTCTTGAATTTGATATCAAGCGCTATTACCAGGTTATTTATAAAGCCATCGATGCCATCTATCCGGCTCTGTCTGAGAATAATCTGGAGCTGGCACAGACCATCTGCGACTACGAACAGGTGCTGGATGATTACTACAATGAAACAGCTGCTCTGATTCGAGCAAAACTCCGTCAGCCGAGTAAGGTCGATGATTTACTGACGCTGCTGGCGATCGCGCAATATCTCGAGCGGGTAGGAGATAGTTTTCTCAATATTGGCGAAGCGATCTTGGATATTCGTTTGGGTGAGCAGTTGGGTATTCTGCAATTTAGAAATTTGCAGAAAGGTCTCGCGTCACAAAATATTAATATCAATGACAGTAATATTCATTTTACGCCCATCATGAATACCCGTTCTGGTTGTCGGGTTGCGAGAATTTCGCTGACTTCCGCTGAATCAGTGGAGCAATCCCTTTTTTATAAAGAAGGTGTGGCTGACAAGATTGAGGATGAGGCCAGGGGTTTAGCGTTATGGCAGGAAAAATTCCCGGGACTGACGCCGAAGATCGTCTGGCATGAAGCCAAAAAGAATAGCGCCACCATGTTGCTGGAATATATCGAAGGTGACGATCTGCTTAAAATTTTGATCAATGGCGGCAGCAGACTCGATCAAGCGATGGAGATGTTGACCAAACAGCAGATGCAGGTCTGGAAGAAAAGCCATAAGAGCAAGGTTGTCAAATCGGACTATGTGACGCAATTACTGAGTCGAAAAAGTGATATTCAGTCGGTGCACCCAGGTCTGTTTGAGGCAAGCCATGGGCTGGATTTGATGATCAAAGAGGCCAGGAAAATAGAGCGACAACTGCCGGCACCATTCAGTACGCTGATTCATGGGGACTTTAATGCGGACAATATTATTTTCCAGTTTGATCAGCAGCAAATGTACTATGTCGATGTCCATCGTAGTGGCTATGGGGATTATGTACAGGACGTCTCGGTATTCTTGATCTCTAATTTGAGGGTGCCCCTGTTCAGTTCCGAGGTTCGCCAGCGACTGAATATGGCCAATCAGCGGATGTACGAGTGTGCAGCCAGTTATGCCGTACGGCAGAAAGATAAGATGTTTCAGGCCAGACTGGCACTTGGCCTTTTCAGGTCACTGATCACGTCGACTCGATTTGTGTTTGATAAAAAATTCTCAGCGGAGTTGATCGATCTTGCGAAGTTGATCTTTGATGATCTCAAGACCCATGAAGGCAAGCTCAATCGATTTAAAATCAACCCAGAATATTTTCTGTATCGCTGATGGAGTTAAGCCGTTTGAATATTGGAGTAATAGGAATAGCCGGGGCCTGGTCGACAGAGGCGCTTAGTGCGAGTCTCGCGCGCAAGGGTGCCGGCGGCAAGATTGTCCAGTTGAATGAAATATCATACGACCTGGCGTCTGGCGACGTGTATTCAAAGCAGCAGAATCTCAATGAATTTGATGGGTTTATTATCAAAAAAATGGGCAAAGATTACTCTGCGAACTTGTTGGATCAGCTTGAGTTACTTGAGTTACTGGAACGTCGCGGCGTCCGGTTTTTTTCTTCGCCGGCGATGATTCGGCGAATGATCAGTCGGCTGGGTTGTACCCTGCGGTTGCTGGACAATTCGATTCCCATGCCGCCAACCTTTGTCACCGAGGATACTGATGCTGCGGTCAGTTGGGTCGAGTCTCAGGGCCCGGCGATCTTAAAGCCACTTTACAGCACGAAGGCTAGGGGCATGGAACTCCTTCATGATGGGGCGCTAGCACGGCAGCATTTCAACGAATTACAGCAGCGTGGTGAGAAGATTATCTACCTACAAAAACACTATGACTTGTCAGGTACCGATTATGGTCTGGTCTTTATGGGTGGCGAGTACATTGGGGCCTATGCACGGGTGGGTGACGGTTCTACCTGGCACACCACCACACGGGAAGGCGGCAAGTATGAAGCGTTTACCCCATCTGCTGAGCTGATTGATCTGGCCACTCGAGCGCAGGCACCCTTCGGACTAGATTTTACCAGCGTTGATATCGCTGTGACTAAGGAGGTAGGGCCGGTGGTGTTTGAGGTGTCAGCTTTTGGTAGCTACAACGGTTTGTATGAAAGCTCAGGGATCGATGCTCCCGACTTGTTCACCGACTACGCGATCAAAAAGCTTACTGAATGACCGGTGTTACTGGCCAGTCACTGCCCGGCGTTTGAAAGTGGGAGAGTTCAGCGAGGAGCTTGACGCCCTCGTTGATCAGCTCATCGGCATTACCGCGAGCCTCAAGGTTAAGGCGTACCAAGGGTTCTGTTTTGGAAGGGCGCAGTGTGAATCGCCAGTGCCCGGGCATCTCGAAGCTTAAACCGTCAAAGAAGTCCACGCCCAGAGCCTGGCGTCCATAGCAATTGAGTATATGCTCTAGCGCGGCCTTGGTGTCACCCAACGTCAAGTTGAGCTCTGTGGTCGAGCACACGTTGGCCCTGGCTTGCTCGACAATCTCAGCCAGCGTTTGATCGGTCTCAGCAAGGATCTGGATCATCTTCAACCAGGCTATCATGCCTGAATCGCAACCATTAAATGCGCCAAAATAGTGGTGGGACGATAGCTCGCCGCCATAAACCGCTTGGTTTTTTCGCATATGTTGTTTCATAAAGGCATGGCCAGTCTCAGAGCGAATAGCCTTACCCTTGAGCCGCTGGATGATATCGAGAGTATTCATGCAGAGTTTTGAATCGTAAACGATGGCGGCACCGGGATAAGCTTTCAGGTAGTGCTCTGCCAGAATGCCGACCACATAATAGGTTGGTACCAGTTTGCCGCTGCCATCGAAAAATACACAGCGGTCGCAGTCACCATCCCAGGCGACACCCAGGGCGAATTTTCCTGATTGCATAAAGTGAGTCATCTCAGCAATGAGCAGAGGCTGAGAGGGATCTGCGCCGCAGTCGGGTATTGGTCCGGGAAGGCGTCGAACCCACTCGACGGGCAGTTTGAACCCGTGGGCAATATCATGCGCCAGGGTCGCGGCGGTGCCATTTAAGCCGTTGAGCGCGATCAGACCGCTAGTCAAGAGGGCTGGCTGGAATTGTTGTAGGAGGTAGGCCACATAATCTTGGTGAACATCGCGTTCGAGCATGGTGCCAGATTTGCCATGATTGGTGTGCCCGGACAACATCAGCGCCATGACGCTGTCGAGGCCATCATCAAAGGTGACCGCCTTGCCATTTTTCAGCACCAGCTTAAAGCCATTAAATGCAGCTGGATTATGGCTGGCTGTGACGACGATAGCGGCGGCAATACCCGGCAGTGAAGAGGCAAAATAGCCAAGCTCGGTGGCACATAAACCCAGATCGACGACATCGACGCCAGATGCCAATAATCCTTTGATCAGAGATTGTTGGAGTCCCGGGCTCGAATCACGCATGTCACGACCCACCGCAACAGTGCCTTTGAGTTTGAAGTGGTGAGCGACGCCATGGGCAAATGCCAGCGCAAAGGCGTCATCAATTTCCGTTGGGAAAATGCCGCGGATATCGCCAAGTCGAAATGCCGTGAGGGTGTGCTTCATGGTAGGGATACTACCACAGCTGGTCAGTTTGTCAGCCTGTGTCCTAGGCTTGGCGGACGACTTTCCAGATGGGCTGATGCTTGTTATCCTGCGGGCACGCGGAACGCCTTTCATTAATCAATACTCAGGTGAGAAACATCATGAAGACCAATCGATTAGGCCGCAGTGCGGTTGTCGTATCAGATATCTGTATGGGGACCATGACTTTCGGTACTGGAGCAGATGAAAAGACGGCGTTTGAAATCCTCGATCGCTCCTATGATGCAGGTATCGATTTCTATGACACAGCTGAAAATTATCCTGTGCCGCCAGATAGTAAGTTGGCAGGTCTGACCGAAGACATCGTCGGTCGGTGGATGAAAACAAAATCCCGAGACTCGCTGATCATCGCCACAAAAGTCTCTGGCCCAAGTCATGGCTGGCTCAAAGCGGCTGTTCGAGATGGCAAGACCGCCCTCGATCGGCACAATATCATCAAAGCCATAGAGACCAGCCTGCGGCGGCTGCAAACGGATTACGTGGACTTGTATCAGACCCATTGGCCAGATCATGGTGTAGCCTACGATGAGGTCATGGCGGCGCTGGACGAGTTGGTACAGTCCGGTAAGGTTCGTGTGCTAGGTTGCAGCAATGAAACCACCTGGGGTTTGACTAAGAGCTTGATGGTGTCGGAGATGCACGGTTATGCGCGCTATGAAACTATCCAGAATAATTTCAGCCTTAATAATCGCCGATTTGAAGATGAGTTGGCCCAGGCCTGCAGGCAGGAAAATGTCAGCCTGATACCCTATTCACCGCTTGCGGGTGGTGTCCTGTCTGGTAAGTATCTCGAAGAACAACGACCCGAAGGGGCGCGGTTTTCCAAGTATCTCGCGATGGGTGGCCGCCAGGCGGCCATGGCAGGCCGATTCATTAACGCCAAAACCTTAGCCTCAACTGCGCGTTTTATGGACATTGCCCAGCGAGCCGGTCTGGCGCCGGTGACTCTGGCAACGGCCTGGAGCAAGCAACATGATTTTGTCGCCTCCACCATTGTCGGTGCCACTCGGGTTGATCAATTGGATGATATTTTTGCCGCGGCCGAGGTTGTTTTGAGTGCCGAGGTCATGGCTGAGATTGATAAGGTCACGACCGAGATTCGCTATCCGATGGGATAGTTGATATCGGTCGGTAACCATGGGGCTGGCGCGATCTAAAAACTGTTCTCAGTAACCGCATTTTTCAGGGGTTTGTTGTCGAGGAATGCGGTCAGATTGGCTAAAAACAGCAATTGACCACGGTGGCCTGTACCATTGCCACGATTACTAGAGTGGGGCGTTAGCATGACCCGGGGGTGCTGCCATAAGGGACTGTCGCCAGGTAAGGGTTCAACCTCGAAGACATCAAGCACCGCATGATCAATCAAACCTTCATCGAGCACCTGGATCAGGGCAGGCTCATCCACCACGCCACCGCGGGCAATATTCACCAGCACGCTGGTGGGTTTCATCAATCTGAGCATCTTGGCATCGAATAGGTGCCGGGTTTGTTCCGTCAAGGCGCAGGCAAGTACCACCACATCAGCCTGGGGTAAGTGCTCTGCCAGTTCGCTGTAAGTGATCACTTGATCTGCGTGGGGGTGCTGCGTGGCGGCGCGTTTAACGCCTGTTACATGGGCTTCAAAGCCGCGGGCTATCTGACCAACCCGCTGACCGATATTTCCCAGACCAACGATCAGCCAGCGTGAACCATGGATCTCTTGAAAGTGGGTGTCCTGCCACTGGGCGTTGGCCTGATGTTGGGCTCGCTCGGCAAATTTTTGATAATGGTTGAGTATGGCTGCGACTACATACTCGGCGATTGCCGGCGCTTGAGCGTCACTATTGCTGAGGCGCACGCCCTGATCAAAAACCTGCTTGAAAAATGGTGCATCCAGCCCCGCTGTCACTGACTGCATCCACTGCAAGTCTGGTGCGCTGGTCACCAGTTTAATAAAAGGCCCAAATTGTTTATTTTTAATGATATCCAGGCTGAACCAGGTGGCGTGAATAGGATATTGCTCAGCGCTGACGGTGTCGCTATTGACCTTCAGGGAGCCGTCAGCCTGCAGTCTAACAATGGTGATGCGCTGCTGATGAACCGCCAGATCGGCCGCCATGTCGTTGTAGCTAGATTCCGAGAGTAATAGATTTATCAATGTAGATCTCCTGGTCTTGGTGGCCAGTGGCGGCCCTGGTGTGCAGTTTAATACTCGAGCTTTGCGCCCATGCTAAGTTTTGTGCCGTATTACATCAGACCATTCAGGCGGTTGATATTACTGAATTGGGCCGGATCCAGGTCCTTGTCGGCCAGCGCGGGGTGATCTGGCAAATAGCGATGGGCCCGATAAATACTGACGGTGGCTTCGCCTCGGACGTTGTTGTTAACAAAGGGGTTGATCCACTCCCAAACAACATCCTGAGCCTGGTTAGTTTCAAACAGGCGGCCGCTGGTGCCTTCACACACCAGTACATTGCCTGAAGGCAGGCGTGAGGCTCCGGAAATATGGCCGCTAAAGAACTGGTGCAGGGGCACGCCATGATAAGACCAGACGATATCGCTGCTCTGGGGATCTATTTCTATCACCCGTGAGGAGGTGGCGCCGTTATCGAACACTTGAATGTTGTCGTGGGTATCGCCTTTTTTGGCAACCCAGGTAGGGTTATGTTGACCGTGAGTCTTGGTGAATTTCCAGCTAATCTCGCCACTATCGGCATCGATGATCGCGAGCCGGTCGGCATTTCTGGCGGAAAATAGGATGTCGCCTTTTTTGTTGATATCCAAGCCATTAACGTGGGTCCACTCCCAGCGCCGTCGAGTAGGGTGTATCGGGTCCTTGATTGGATCGAGTAACTTCCAGGTCTGGATACGCCGTATTTCTTTACCCTGGGGGTCAACTTCCACCAGATCATCACCGAGCAACCGAGGCAAGCGCTCCCGTGGCATCTTATAGCCACCTCGCACTTGTTTGTGTAAATCTTCCGGTAATTCAACCCATTCTGGAACCACTGTGTTGCCGTTATCGAGGCGGAAAAAATCATGGTGCTGGCAGCGGTTCTCGTATTCCCAGACAATCTCACCCTGCCAGTTCATTTCTACCAGGGTGGTGTGGTAGCCGCCGAGGCGAGTGATATGTTGCTCGAACGGTAGCGGCGCCTTCGTTGGCTCGTCTATTGGTGGCTTTGGCAAATTCACATCAGAGCCAGTCATCAGTAAGTTGCCATTCTTTAACAGTCGGCCATAGCCTGGGTGGATATGACTGAACTGCCATTGATGCACAACCCGGCCATCCATATCAATCAGGTAGGTCGATTGGTCGCCATGGGGGGTCAGCAGCGTATAGCCCTTGGTGGACAAGCTCGGTTTATGAAATGTCAGACCCGTTGCCCGATTGATAGACCAGCCCATATTTATCTCCTTGCTTGCTGTCTCATCGGTTAGCCTAATGGCCGCAGGACGGTGAGCGTGTGTCTTGCGATACTATGACCGAAGGTAAGATGCACCATTGATATCGATAATGCCACCAGTCATAAAAGTGGGAGCCTCAAGGGCTAGATAGCGGATGGTTTCTCCGACCTCTGCAGCTTGGGCGACACGCCCGATTGGACTTTGCTGACGAATGCCGTCACCTTCCGGGCTTGCCAGGACAGCTGCGGCCATAGGCGTCTCAATAAAACCAGGTGCTACCGTATAGATATATATATTCTTGGGTCCCAGTGCCTGTGCTAACGATTGGCCCATAGCATTCATGCCGGCTTTTGAGGCGCCGTACCAGGGCATCAAGGGCTCACCACGAAATGCACCACGTGATGAAACATTGATCATTCGACCGCCGCCGGACTTGATCATTTGCTGCGCAGCGCAAAATGATAGGTTGGCCGCAGCGGTCAGATTCGTCTCAAGAATGCGCTGCCAAGTCTCTTGCCAAGTCGCGTAATCGATGGCGGTAATATCGCAGCGGGCTGATATGCCGGCGTTATTGACCAGCACGTCAAGCTGCCCCATCTCTGCAACAACCCGCTGAATCAGGGTTTCTGCCATCGAAGGATCAGCGATGTCCGCCCCATAAACCTGATGTCCAGTACCCGGTAGGCTCGAGCATAATGCGTCTGCTGCTGCTTGGTTGCGATGATAGTGCACAGCAATGCGCGCGCCGTCAGTGGCGCAGGCCAGTGCGGCGGCCTGGCCGACACCGCCAGAGGCGCCCGTAATGAGTATGACAGGTGATTTATTCATCGGTCTTGTCGCTCTTCGTGGTCAATTCTTGAGCAGGCCCTTCTACCTGGGTAGATTCCCATCATAGGCTGGTCCACGGATTGTTAGGTGTGTTTTCGCTATCTGCAAGGTTGTGACCCTTGCTAAGTCAATCTATCCCAGTCCGCATATTGGACCAAGGCGTGCCAGTAAATCAACGCTCTGGCGTAATCGGCGTCACGGCCTATTTAACCGGGATGACGGTCGGGTCGAGAAGACGGTTCGCTCTAGATGGGTCTTTGATTCTCAGGCCAGGCTAGATCGAGGTAGTGTGGGTCTGTGCTTGGCAGCCGATGGGTTTGCTGCCAGTGATTGGTGCGGCTTTAGCCTCTATGTAAAAACCTTCCGAATGGCTTGTTTCTCTGCTAGTCTCGAGAATCACCTGCATGAGGATAAGACCATGGCGACAGTAACGGGTACTCAAGCGACCCTGTATGAAGTCCGCAAGGGGGCGGCCTGGATCACGTTGAATCGGCCAGAAAATCGTAATGCCTTGTCGTCAATTTTGGTCAATGAACTCTACGCCCACCTGGGAAATGCTAACCAGGATCCTGAAGTGCGGACGATTGTGATCACGGGTAACGGCCCAGCGTTCTGTGCGGGCGCAGATCTGAAGAGCCCGCCGGGACAATCCATCGATGGCGGTGGCCAGGCCGTACCTTATCCTGAAGTGCTGAGGGCCATTCTCGACAGTGACAAGCCGGTGATCGCTGCGATCAATGGTGCTGCCTTTGCAGGTGGTTTGGGTCTCGTGGGTGCAGCGGATATTGTCATTACCGTCGATGATGCGCAGTTCAGTTTCAGCGAAGTCAGAATTGGCGTGATACCCGCTGTGATCTCTGTGGTCTGCCTGCCAAAACTCGGTACTCACCATGGCATGAAGCTGCTCCTCACGGGCGAGCGTTTTAATGGCCGCCAGGCCGTTGAGTATGGGCTCGTGCATCGGTCGGTACCCAAAGCGCAATTGCAGGCAGCAGTCCAGGAAGAGATCGATATGATCAATCTGGGCGGCCCAAATGCAGTGGTTGAATGTAAAAAGCTGGTTCGGCGAGTGTCGCAATTGTCGACTCAGGAAGGGTTCGCGGAAACTGGTGAATGGAGTGTTCGCATGTTCAAGTCGCCGGAGGGCGCCGAAGGTATGGCGGCCTTCAGAGAAAAGCGTAAACCCAACTGGGTGAAGGAAGATTAGCCGTGACGTTGAGCGTGGCACCCGGCAAGCAACAAGCCAAGAGCCTTCGCGCCCGGGATCTGATTTGTGACGCGACGATCGACCTGTTGGTGAGCAAGGGATATAGCGACACCTCGTTAAACCAGGTGGCGGCGGCAGCGGGATTCTCGAAAGGCGCATTGCAGCACCATTATCCGTCGAAGGAGGATCTGATTGCCGCGACGCTGAATAAGCTCCTGGCAAGACCATTTCAGCCCGGACGTGGCAAGCCCGCCAACGTCGACGCGGCGCTGCTGCAGGCATGGAATAAATATATCAATACGCCAGCTTACCGGGCTTTACTCGAGATACTCAATGCTGCCAGAACCGATGAGTTGCTGCAGACCAGAATATCCGCCGAGCTCCTCGAGTGGGGGCGCGCCCTTGATGCGCAATCATTAGCGCAATACGCTGCAGTTTCGGGCGATGATGAAGAAGTTGTCATGTTGTTGAATATGACGCGAAGCTTTTTACGGGGTCTGCTGATCCAGGAACGTTATGGCAGCGATGGTGTGAAGCACTTGGAATACGTTAAAAAATGGATCGCGTTGGTCGCCCCTTTGTTGACGCTTCGCGAATCGTCTGAATAGTCTTTATTTAGGCCCGATGAATTTTTTAGATGAGGTGAGTGGACCATGACCGAAGTGATCAGAATCGCGAATTGCAGTGGTTTTTATGGCGATAAACTCAGCGCTGCTCGAGAGATGGTCGAAGGGGGTCCCATTGATGTGTTGACCGGTGACTATCTCGCTGAACTGACCATGACTATTTTGTATAACCAGCGTCAGAAAAATCCTGACGGGGGGTATGTGGGTACCTTTCTGAAACAGGTGCGCGAGGTATTAACCTTATGTATGCAAAAGAACATCAAGATCGTCTCCAATGCTGGCGGCTTGAATCCTGCTGGCATGGCAAAGGCCGTTTCTTCGATTGCGACTGAGCTTGGCCTTGATGTCAAAGTCGCATATATCGAGGGTGATGACCTGATGCCTCGATTGGTGGATCTACAAGCCAGTGGTGAGACCCTGACAAATATGGACACCGGCGTTACCTTGGCTGCCGGCGGTAAACCGGCGGTCACAGCGAATGCTTATCTTGGCGCCTGGGGGATCAAGGCCGCGTTGGATTTGGGCGCTGATGTGGTGATCTGTCCGCGGGTCACCGACGCGGCTGTGGTCATTGGTCCCGCCGCCTGGAAATTCAACTGGCAACGACAAGATTACGATGCGCTCGCTGGTGCCCTTGCCGCAGGTCATATTATCGAATGTGGCGCGCAGGCAACCGGTGGTAACTATGCATTTTTTCAGGAAGTGCCGAGTTTCCATAATATGGGCTACCCCATTGCCGAGATTGAGTCGAATGGTAATTTTTGGATCACCAAGCATCCAGGCACCGGGGGGCTGGTGTCTGTGGGTACCGTCAAGGCCCAGCTGTTGTATGAGATTGGTGCGCCAGCCTATTTGAACCCTGATGTCGTTGCTCATTTCGATACCCTGACGATAGCGCAACAGGGCGCTGATCGAGTCTATGTGTCAGGCTGTCGGGGTAGCAGTCCACCGCCGACCCACAAGGCGTGTATTAATACTGCTGGCGGCTTTCGCAATGGCATGGAGATATTGCTGACCGGCCTTGATATCGAGGAAAAAGCCGATTTATTTACCGATACTCTGTTCACATCCGTAGGTGGCATTGATCAATTTAGTGAAGTTACAATCCAATTGATTCGCAGTGATCAAGAGGACCCGCAATCGAACGAGCAAGCCTATGCGCGACTGCGAATTAACGTGAAGTCAAACAATGAGGCGTTAGTGGGGCGTATATTCTCCGCCAAAATTATTGAGCTAGCACTGGCGAATTTTCCTGGTTTCAGTTCAAGCTCAGCCGGTGGCGGTGGTGCTTTCATCTCTTATTGGCCGGCACTGGTGGACAGTCGACATATTGTTGAAATCGTGCACATGGGCGATCAGACTCTGGAAGTGTTACCCACCAGCCAATTGGGTCTTGATGCTATGTATTACCAGCAAGTGCCCGTCAAGATTCCCGACTATCCGCGTGGCGATCTGGTGCGAATCCCCTTTGGACGATTGTTTGGTACCCGTTCAGGCGATAAAGGAGGTAACGCAAACATTGGTGTCTGGGCCAAGACGCCGCAAGCTTACGGGTTTCTGTATGACTTTCTCACCGTTGAAAACTTTAAGATGCTATTGGCTGATACTGCTGAGTTCGATATTGATCGTTATGATCTGCCGAACTTACATGCGCTGAATTTCTACATTCACGGTATCTTGGGCGAAGGCGTATCCTCATCGGTGCGGATTGATGGCCAGGCGAAGACTATGGGCGAGTATCTGCGGGCAAAAATAATTGAAGTGCCAGCTGCCCTGGTAGCTCAGCTAAATAGTCAAAGTACAGATTAATGCACAGGACACGACGAGCTGAGACCAGCGCTCACGTGGGATTAAACGCGCTACTAACCTTGCTACTAATGAAGAGAGCATCCGAGTGAAGAGAACGCCGATAAGCACAGTATTAATAGCCAATCGCGGTGAAATAGCTTGCCGCATCATTGACAGTGTTCAAGCCGCCGGTTTGTCGGCAGTGGCGGTCTACAGCGATGCCGATGCTGATGCGTTATTCGTGTCGCTGGCTGATGCGAGCGTCAGTCTCGGCGGCAATACCGCGGCAGAGTCGTACTTGGATATTCAGAAGATTGTTCAGGCAGCGAAACGCGCCGGCGCGGATGCCATTCATCCTGGCTATGGGTTCTTGTCGGAAAATGCCCAGTTCGCCGCGGCCTGCATGGATAATCAGATTCGCTTTATTGGTCCTTCCGCCGCTGCTATTGCCCTGATGGGAAACAAGGCCACGGCTAAAGACTTGATGATCAAGGCAGGCGTTCCCTGTGTTCCCGGTTACCAGGGGGCGAAACAAGATAACGATACCCTGATGGCTGAAGCGATCAAACTTGGTTTTCCGGTGATGGTCAAGGCCGCGGCAGGCGGTGGTGGCCGCGGCATGCGTCTGGTGATTTGTGAAGCTGATCTGTTAGACGGTATCGCATCAGCTCGGGCCGAGGCAGTCAGCGCTTTTGGTAGCGAGGAATTGATTCTGGAGAAGGCTATTCTTGATAGTCGGCATATTGAGATTCAGATAGCCGGTGATGCCCATGGCAATGTGATCCACTTGGGTGAGCGTGATTGTTCTGCGCAACGCCGCCACCAGAAAGTCATCGAAGAATGCCCCTCACCTTTCATGAGTGGCGAGCTCCGCGCGCGAATGGGCGAGGCCGCGGTCAACGCCGCTATCGCTGTGAGTTATGAAGGTGTCGGTACGGTTGAGTTCCTGGTAGATCAAGACCAGCACTTTTACTTTTTAGAAATGAATACCCGCCTGCAGGTTGAGCACCCAGTGACGGAGCTGGTGACCGATATTGACCTGGTGGACTGGCAGTTGCAAATCGCTAACGGTCAACCTTTGCCCTGTGGTCAGCAGGACATTAGCCTTGATGGCCATGCGATTGAAGTACGTATTTATGCGGAAGACCCAAGGAACGGCTTTATGCCTCAGACCGGTACGGTGCAGTTGTTCGAGCCCTATGAGAACGTCGGGGTAAGGATCGATCATGGTATTTACAGCGGTTGCCAGGTCTCGCCTTACTACGATGCGATGCTGGCGAAACTGATTTGTTGGGGTAAAGATCGCGAGGAGGCTCGAAGCCGGTTAGTTCGTACCCTTAAAGAAACAAAAATTCTTGGCCTGGTAACCAATAAGTCGTTTCTTCTCCAGTTGTTGGCAGAGCCTGCGTTTATTCAGGGTGAGGCGACCACCGATTTTATCAACTCCGAGTTACTTGACAGGCTTGAGGCAGTTGATCGGACCCAACAGCTTGCGGTAACCGCGGCGCTGTTGGCACAAAATGGAGCTGCTCAACCTGCCTGGAGTAATGCTGAGCCTATGGCGGTGGTTGAGACATTCCTGGCAGACGGTATTGAAACCCGATGTTCGTCGCTGGCGATTAATGGTGGATTTCGAGTCAACCTGGGCGCGCGTTCTATGGACGTCATGATCAATGCCTGTGAAGCAGGGCGCATATCCTACAGCTGCGATGGCGTAGATCGCGAGGCGGCTTTTTATCTCAAGAACGATGTCATAAGTGTTGATTTTGGCTTTGATATCGTTAACGCCACAGTCACCACCTATGCGCCGGTCAGCGCTAAGGGTGCTTTGGGCAGTGGTCTTATCAGCGCCTCGACCGATGGTTTAGTCGTCAAGGTGCTGGTGGCTGTAGGTGAAAGCGTCATCAAAGGCCAGACCCTGGTGCTGATTGAGGCAATGAAAATGGAGCACCGACATGTCGCCGACGTTGACGGCGAGGTGGCCAGCATTAACGTTGAAGCGGGTACGCAGGTTAAGAATCGCCAGCTTCTGGTGGAATTATCAGTAGTGGAGGCCAACAATGAGTCAGCTTGAATCCAGCTTGGACACCAACAGCGACGCTTATCAATCGAATGTCGAGTTCATGACTAACTATATTGAAAAGGTGCGTATTGTTGAGCGGAATATACGAGCCAGCGAAGAACGTTACCGTGAACGGGCAGAGAAAAAAGGCAAGTTGCTGCCTCGTGAACGGCTAGCCCACCTGCTGGACAGAGGTGCGCCATTTCTTGAGTTGTCCAGTATTGCCGGGCTAGGCATGAATGGTGATAAAGACGGTTCCCTTGCAGGCGGTAATCTTATTGTCGGTATCGGCTACGTTAAAGGTCGACGAATCCTTGCAATGGTATGGAACTACGCTATCAAGGGCGGCACCATCACCTCGGTGACCACCCGTAAAAACCTGCGTTTGCAGGAAATTGCTTTCAGTACCCGGCTGCCGCTGGTGTGTCTCAGTGAGAGCGGTGGTGGCAATCTGGCGGGCGATGGTGACCCTGACCCCTGGCATGTACATGGTTTTCTAGATGGTGGTCGAGTCTATTGCCAACAAGCTGAGTTGTCCGCGGCAGGTATTCCGCAGATCACAGTTGCTCATGGTAACGCCACCGCCGGCGGCGCCTATCAGGTAGCACTGTCAGACTATGTGGTGTTGGTTCGCGGCCAGACTCATCTCTTTCTTGCCGGGCCGCCACTTTTGAAAGCTGCGACTGGAGAGGAGGCTGAACATGAAGTCTTAGGTGGTGCCGAAATGCACGCGGCAATCTCGCAAACCGGAGAGTACCTCGCAGAAAATGATGCCGATGGTATTCGAGTTGCCAGGGACATCGTTGCGCAATTTCCCCCAGCAGCAGGTCCGCAGTTGACACCGGATAAGGCCGTGGTGGCGCCTCTGTATTCGGCGCTAGAGTTGCGCGGTATCGTCTCTGAAGACAAGCGCATCCCTTATGATATGCGTGAAGTCATTGCTCGAGTTTTCGATGGCTCTGAGTTTTTCGAATTTGAGCCTGCCAACGATCAGCATACAGTGTGTGGTCATGCGCACATCGGCGGTTGGCGTTGCGGTATTATGACTAACAACGGGCCTATCACGCCACAAGGAGCGAAGAAAGCCAGCCAGTTTTTGCAACTCTGCGACCAAACCAACACACCGATGATCTTTCTGCAAAACACCACCGGTTTTCTCGTCGGTGTGGAAGCCGAACAGGCGGGGCAGGTTAAGCACGGGTCAAAAATGATTCAAGCGGTGGCAAATTTTCGACCGACCAAAATCACGATTATCGTGGGTAATGCTTATGGCGCAGGTAATTACGCCATGTGCTCGAAGTCCCTGAAGCCGGAGTTTGTGTTTTCATGGCCGACGGCCCGCCAGGCCGTAATGGGTGGTGCGCAAGCTGCTGGTGTGATGCGGGTGGTTGCCGAAGATCGGGCGCGGGCCACGGGTCAAGAGATTCCCGAAGCGCAACGTCAGGCGATGGCTGAAGGCGCCGAAAAATTAATCGCCAGTATGGAGCAGTCGTCTGAGTCGATGTTCTGCTCCAGCAGAATGATGGATGACGGTATTATCGACCCGGCGGATACTCGCCAGGTGCTTATCTTTACCCTTGAAACCTGTCTTGAAACGACACTCAGGGGCACCCAGCCGAATACCTTCGGTGTCGCTAGATTTTAAAAAAGAGGACAGTAATACATGAATGTGAATGAGCAAGCGCTTGAGGCGTTCAGGCAGGAAGTGTCGACCTGGTTGGAAGAAAACAATCCGGGTGATCCAGGGTTTTTACTGCCTGAATCCTTTATGGAGGTAGGTACTGATGCGCAGTTTGAGTATCTGCGGGCGTGGCAGCGTAAGGTTTATGATGCCGGCTACCTGGGCATGTCGTGGCCCAAAGAATATGGCGGTGGCGGCAAACCACAGGTGTTTCAAGATATCGTGACGCAGGAAATGGCCCGTCAGCGCGTGCCGTTTATGACCAACACCATTGGGCTTAATTGGGCTGGACCCTTGATCCTGGAACGGGGCACGGAGGAAGCTAAACAGAAATATATCAGAGGTATCCTGAATGCCGATGACATCTGGTGCCAGGGATTTTCTGAGCCGGATCATGGCTCGGACCTTGGCAGCGCCCAGGTGAAAGCAGTACGTGATGGTGACGAGTATGTGATTAACGGGTCGAAGATCTGGACCAGTTTGGGTAGCTATGCAAAATACATGATCTTGCTGGCGCGAACCGACACGGGTGGCCCAAACAAATATGCCGGTTTGAGTTTCTTTCTGGCGCCAATGCATGTGGAGGGTATCACGCCTCAGCCGATCAAGAAGCTGACCGGCGAGTTTGGCTTTTGCCAGACGTTTTTTCATGACGCCCGCATTCCTGCCAATTGTATTATGGGGCAAGAAGGTGAGGGCTGGCAGGTGGCGATGGCCACCCTGATGTTTGAGCGTGGCAATGTTGGCGGCCAGGCCGGTGGGATATCGATGATGGACTTGAACGTTAATGACGTTCTGGAATTGGCCCGGCGTTCAACCCGCAATGGTCGGCCCGTTCTGGAGGATCCATTGATTAGAGACCAGATGGTGCAATTTTTGATTGAGGCCAAGAGCAATAGCTTGATGAGTGCTAAGGGTCGAATTCCCGCATTGAATTCTGAACGTCCCGGTGCGATAGCCATGTCCGGTAAGCTTCGCGGCACCGAGCTCAAGCGACGCTTCTGTCAATTTGCCTTGTCTTTGCAGGGCGCAAATGGCGGACGTTTTATCGCGCCCGCCGCAGTCGACGGCGGCAAGTGGCAGCGAATCTATTTTAATTCGTTTTCGGCCACCATTGGCGGTGGCACCACGCAGGTTCAATACAACATTATGGGCGAGCGTGTGCTCGGCTTGCCAAAGAGCTAGGGGGCGGTATGAGTCAACCAATCGAATTTACGGAAGAACAAAGGATGCTGCTCGATACTGCCATGGACTTCTGTGGCAAGCACTCTCCGGTGAGCCTGGTGAGGGCGCGGCTGGGCGACGAGCAAACCATTCCCGCCGCGGTCTGGCAGGAAATTGTTGATCTTGGCTGGTCTGCGATCACCATACCCGAGGTCCATGGTGGTCTGGGGCTGGGTCTGAGTGAGTTGGTGCCGGTGGTGGAATCCATGGGCCGGCACCTGATGGCCACGCCGTTAGTCTGGTCTGCGGCAGTGGTCCAGACATTACTTTTAGCCGGCAGTGAGGAACAAAAGAATACCTGGCTGCCGAAGCTCGCGACCGGTGCTGTCGCGACCATGGGTTTGGTGGAGCTCGATGGCAGTTGGCTGCTGGATGAGCCGACTTGCACCGCCGAAGAACAGGCTGGCAAGCTCGTTCTGACGGGCACCAAATGCTTTGTTCAGGATGCGACGTTGGCAGATATGATCATCGTCTCAGTGCTATTAGCAGGCCAGCCCCGTCTGGTGTTGTTAGACAAAGCCCAGATTCCTGTGGCCGCCCTCACCCAGGAAGTGGTGATTGATGAGACTCGCCGTAGTTTTCAGCTCGATTTGGATGGCATCAGTGTCGGTCTGGAGAGTCTGCTACCGCAGACCTGTTTCGCCGAGATCGAGCAGGTTTTGATGCTGTTACTCAGTGCCGAAATGGTGGGTGGTCATGCCAACACCTTGAACCTGGTGATTGACTATCTAAAAACCCGTAAGCAATTTGATAAGTATATCGGTAGCTATCAGGCTCTGAAGCACCCGACGGTGGATATTCTGATCGGCCTGGAGGCCAGTCGTTCCCATGTCTATCATGGGGCAACGGTGTTTGATCAGGCCGACAGCAGTAGTGCTGACAAGGCGATTGCCTTGCGCATGGCCAAGGCCGTCGCGAGCGAGGGATTTGCCTTCGCTGGTGATCGGGCTATTCAGTTTCATGGTGGCTTTGGGTTTACTTTTGAGTGCGATGCCCAGTTATATCTGCGTCGTGCCCTATGGTGCCAATACCAATTCGGCGACGAGACCTACCAGCGCAGCTGTCTGGCGCCGCTGTTGTTAGATTAGGGGTCAGGTTGCTATTAGAAGATAGGCGAACTGCTAGGTAACGCTTTAGTGAAAGCTATTGAATGAAAGCTATTGAATGAAAGCGGGGTCGCGCAACCGATCTGTGTTGGCAGGCAAATTTGCCGGCATGCAGAGGTTGCGCTGGAAGCCCCTATTTGACTTCTACTTGCCTTCTATTTGACCTCGATGAGCTCGACTTCAAATATCAGCGCCGTATCCCCAGGAATGGGTCCGACGCCACGAGCGCCGTAGGCCAAATCTGATGGCACAAACAGCTGCCATTGGTCACCTTCCTGCATCATTTGCAGCGCTTCAGTCCAGCCACTGATTACACCATTGACCGGTAATTCCAGTGGCTCGCCCCGTTCAACGGAACTGTCGAAGACTTTGCCGTCGATAAAAGTGCCATGATAATGAGCCTTGACAACATCTGTGGGTCCGGGGGTTGCGCCTTGTCCGGATTTCATCACGCGGTATTGCAGTCCGGATGCGGTCACAATCACGCCTTCTTTGGTGGCGTTGGCTGCCAGAAAGTCCTGACCTGCCTTCATTTCATTGCTCATAGTGTCTCCATTGTCTGTATTCGATGGGTTGCTGTCTTCCTGTGCCGGTGAACAGCCAATTAATGCTAAAAGTACCAGGGTCAAACTGCCAAGTCGTCTCATTCACGTTCCAGGGTAGGATAATTCAGCCGCAAGGTTAGCATAAATGGTGAATAAACAGGGTGTCTTGATGGCATCGCCTAGGTTAATGTCGACTTAGGTTTATTGAAGAGCGAGAAATGTGGAATGGATATTGGCATCTGTGTGCAAAGTCATATTAACGATATCGATTACGTCGTGCAGGCCGAAGCCCTGGGCTACAGTCATGGCTGGTTCGCTGACAGCCAGATGATTTGGTCTGATTGCTATGCGACCCTGGCGCTGGCCGCCCATCGCACGACAACCATTAAGCTGGGCACCGGTGTTGCGATCAGCGGTACGCGTCCTGCGCCGGTGAATGCCGCCGGTATTGCCACCATCAATGCCTTGGCGCCAGGCCGAACCTTCTTTGGCGTCGGAGCCGGCAATACAGCGATGCGAATCATGGATTTGCCACCCCAACCCATCGCTGAGTATGATCAGTATTTGAGCACCATTAAGCCACTGTTAGCTGGAGATGAGGCAATTTACCATCATCGTGGCCGAGATATCCCCATTCGCCATATTATGCCTGATGAGGGCTTCGTCAATGTCACTGACCCCATCCCCATGTATGTATCGGGTTTTGGACCTAAATCGCTGGCGCTCGCGGGTAAGCACGGTGATGGCGCGGTCCTCGCGTTTACCTCTAACCCGGCCACCATGGAGAGCATGTGGCTGATGATTGAGGCCGGCGCCAGCGACGACTTTCAACGCGAGGACTTTTATACCACAGCACTGACAGCTATGCTGGTGCTTGATAAAGGTGAGGCGGTAGACTCGGCCAGGGTTAAGCACGAAGTGGGGGCGATGGCGATTGCGGCATTGCATTACAGCTATGACCAGTACCGAAATTTTGGTCATCAACCGCCGTCGCATCTCACGGCCATTTGGCCTGATTACATTAAGATGATTGAGGCGGTGCCCCTCGCTCGGCGCCACCAGCGAATTCATCAGGGCCATAATTGTTGGGTGTTGCCCGAGGAAGAAAAATTCCTCACTAAGTCGCTACTCCAGGCCAGTTGCCTGATCGGTACTCAGGATCAATTGATTGAAACCCTGCAGGGTTTGCAGGCTGCTGGTTTGAATCAGGTGATGAATCTGCCGGCTTTCGCGCCGCGCTTTGAGATCATGGCGCGGATCGCTCGAGATATTATTCCCAATGTTTAGAGAAGGCTTATGGTCTTTGTCGTGAGATAGGCTGGTTGCGGTCCGCCAGCTAACAGGGGGGCAAGGGCGACTTGAGTAGTAGGTCCTCGATGAGGGGTATTGCTGGCAGGCGAGTCTTAAGTCGTTGCTAAAAGCGATTTTTAGTCGCAGGTATAACCACAAGGCTTTAGTTCAAGCGCGCACTATTATCCTGTACCAACTGTTTTAGGAAGTCAGCCACAGCTCGGATCCGCGCATGGTCAGCCACATCTTCATGGATAGCCAGCCAGAAGGAACGGGTGATCAGGACGCTATCGGCAAGGACTAATTGCAGGCCGGGATCGGCCATCGCGAGAAACCGCGGCAGCATGGCGATGCCGCAGCCAGCACGGGCCATTTGCGCCTGGGCCAGCAGGCTTGAGCTGCACAGTTTTGGCACCAGACCGGAATCCAGATCGTTGTAGTAACGCAGTTTCGGTGAATAGATCAAGTCATCCACATAACCGATCAAGGTGTGGGCATGCAGATCAGGAATAGTTTGTGGGACCGCAGCCTGGCTCAGGTAGCCAGGGCTGGCGTAAAGCTGCAGGCTATAGTCAGTGAGTTTGCTGATCTTCAGACGGCCGGTAGTCGGTCTGGATAATAGAACTGCCAGGTCTGCTTCACGCTTTGAAACATTCAATAAGCCGCTGGTGGCTACCAATTCCAGCACCAGGGAGGGGTAAGTCTGGCTGAGTTGGCGAAGCCCCGGCGCGATCAAGGCATTGCCAAAACCCTCTGTGACGCTCAACCTCACCGTGCCTTGAACTCGGCTGACCTCACCGGCGATTTCAGCTTGTACGGCATACATGGTGTGTTCTATCTGCTCGACCTGCTTGAGCAACCACTCACCGGCGGTGGTCAGCCGGTGGCCTCGGCGCGATCGGTCGAACAAGCCCGTGCCCAGAGTTTGCTCCAGTCGCCGCAGGCGTCGCCCTACCGTCGTCGGGTCCTGTTCAAGAGTGTCCGCGGCGGCATCCAGATTGCCCTGTCGTGCGACTGCCAGGAAAACTCTAAGGTCGTCCCAGTTCGTATTGTTCAGATCCAAAAGTTCTTGGCCTTGATGACTTCAACAGAGCGTAGTTATCAATGATGTGGCTGGCTGAGTCAATGACTTGTGGCGAATACCGGGTCCATGCCAGCCACATTTTCCGTGCATTGCGCCGCCGCTGAATAGTTCGTATCCTGCGGGGGTGCTGAAACTTGCAGCTAGCCATTGCCGCGATGGCACAGTAAGTTCAGTAGGGTGCGCGGTTGTCCGTTATTGAGCAGTTAATCTAACGATATTTAAGGGGTGTGTATGAAGGATTTCGCAGGCAAATTAGCGGTCATTACCGGTGGCGGCACAGGCATGGGGCGAGAACTTGCCCGGCAATTGGTCGCAGAAGGTTGTGATGTTGCGATCTGTGATGTGATTGATGAAAACATGCAGGAAACGCTCAAGATTTGCCAGCAGGAAGGTCCGCAAGGTGTGCGTATTACGGCGCACAAATGCGACGTTTCAAAGGAAGATCAGGTGCTGCGATTTCGTGACGAAGTGCTCGACCTGCACGGTCGTGATCACATTAACCTGTTGTTTAATAACGCCGGTATTGGTGCCGGTGTGAGCTTCGTCGATGGCTCGCGTGAAGACTGGGAAAGAACCTTCAATATCTGTTGGTACGGGGTCTACTATAATGCTCGAGCCTTTATGCCGTATCTTGTCGCGGCGACTGAAGCGCATATGATCAATACCAGCAGCGTCAATGGTTTCTGGGCCAGTTTAGGGCCAGGCTCAACTCACAGCGCTTACAGTGCCGCTAAATTTGCCGTGAAAGGCTTTACCGAAGCGCTGGTCTCGGACCTGCGAGTCAATGCCCCGCACGTCAAAGTCTCAGTGGTGATGCCAGGTCATATCGGCACCTCCATCGCGATTAATTCTGGCAAGATATCCGGTCATGCGGTGGAAGACTTTACCGCCGAAGAGCTGGTTAGCGTCCGCAAGCGTATTACCGCCCGCCTGGGAACCGACTTGTCTGAAGTCACTGACGACCAGATCAAGGCGATGATCAAAGCGCAGGGCGAAGCGTTTCGAGATAATGCGCCAACCACCGCCGGGGAAGCTGCGGCGATGATGTTGCAAGGTGTCAGGGATGAACGTTGGCGGGTGCTGCTGGGCGACGACGCCCAAGTGCTGGATCGACTGGTGCGAGAAAACCCAGAAGAAGCCTACGAGGAAAGCTTTATGGTCAAGCTTCGTGAGCAGGCCAACTGGGGGCTCTAACTAGTCTATAGAATCAAACGCCCTGGAAACTCAAACTAATTAGGGTGCCAGGGTTAGGCGCAGACAAGTCTGTTATGCTGCCTGGTTCACATTTCACTGTTTTTGCTGCCTTCAGCAGGGTGACCGGCCGGAGTTCATTTTCTGATGATCGTTTTGCGCAACCTAAGCGCCACTGAGTTTGCCGATTATCGCGCTTACTTCGTCGCGGATTATGCGCGAGAAATTATCAGCAATTATGCTGAGACACCTGCTCGCGCCGAGGCAATCGCCAGGGCAGATATGGACGAAAACTTCCCCGCCGGTGTGCCAGTAGGCGCGAATGAATTGGTTGGTATTGACTGGGTTGTGGATGAGATATCAACCCACGTGGGTTATCTCTGGTATACCATTGACGGGCCGGGGCGCTCAGCGTTTATCTGTGATTTTTATATACTGGCACCACAGCGAAGCCGCGGTTATGGCCGCTTGACTATCGAGCTGCTTGAGGCACAGTTGCTTGCCGCTGGCGTCACGCAGCTGCAGCTGCGGGTGGCTCATGATAACCAGCGGGCGCTGCGTCTGTATCAGGAAATCGGTTTTTTCGTGACGGGCCACAATATGCTGAAACGGCTTGCCAGTAAGGCTTAAAAAGTCGCGCATTTTGGTAGCCAATGCTTGGGGTGTAAATGCAGGTAAATAATGCATATATGTCCCTGTACCTGTAATAATGCACGCTATACTATGGTGTCTAAGATTATTTTAAGGAAGAACGGCATGTCCCAGGCAACAGCTACGCCTTCAATCAATAGCGCTAAAACCGTCGATATCTATGTTAACGGGGGTTTCCGTCAGAGTGCTGCCACCGAGACGGTGCCAGTGACGAATCCGGCCAATCAGGCCGTGATCGCTTATGCGCCACTGACGACCATGGCGGAAGTGGATGAGGCGGTGGCCGCGGCGCAAGCTGCATTTCTACTCTGGCGCCGAGTGCCAGCGCCGGAACGGGCGCGCATTATGATGAAGTACCAGATGCTGTTAAAGGACAACCACGATCAGATCGCGGCGATTCTGGCGCTGGAAACGGGCAAAACATTTGCCGATGCGCAGGGTGATGTCTGGCGTGGTATCGAAGTGGTTGAGCAGGCCTGTAATGTCCCCGCCATGATGATGGGCGAGACCTCTGAAAACGTTGCTCGCGGCATCGATACCTACAGCCTGATTCAGCCCTTGGGTGTGTGTGTCGGTATTACCCCCTTCAATTTTCCGGCGATGATACCCATGTGGATGTTCCCCATGGCCATCGCTTGTGGCAATACCTTTGTGTTGAAGCCATCTGAGCAGGATCCCATGACGCCGAATCGATTGGTTGAGCTGTTCTATGAAGCGGGTTTTCCACGGGACCTGGTGCAGGTCATCCACGGCGGGCGCGAGCAGGTTGATGCCTTGATTACCCATCCCGATACGCGCGCAATTTCTTTTGTCGGATCGGTACCTGTCGGTCAGCATGTTTACCGTCTCGGCACGGATCACTTGAAGCGCGTGCAGTGTATGGCAGGCGCGAAGAACCATATGGTGATCATGCCAGACGCTAACCGGGCGCAGGTAGTGAGTGCTCTAGTGGGGTCGTCAGTGGGCGCCGCAGGGCAACGTTGTATGGCGATCAGCGTGGCGGTATTTGTGGGTGATGCCGTGGACATGATCGAAGATGTTCGTGCCGCCATGGCCGTGGTCAAGCCCGGTGCCTGGGACGATGACAAGGCTGGTTACGGTCCGCAGATTAGTCCGCAGGCCAAAACTCGCATTCTGGGTTATATCCAGAAGGGTAAAGATGAAGGCGCCACTTGCCTGCTCGACGGCAGTGACTGCGCGGTAGATGGGCTGCCCGATGGCAACTTCGTGGGGCCGACGCTGTTTGCTGATGTCAGCCGGGATATGACGATCTACAAGGAAGAGATTTTTGGTCCGGTACTGGTCACCATGGCGGCCACGACACTGGAAGAAGCGATCCAGGTTATCAACGACAATCCCTATGGTAATGGTGTGTCAATTTTCACCTCTTCTGGCGGTGCGGCGCGCAAGTTCCAAAGCGAAATTGAAGTGGGTCAGGTGGGCATCAATATCCCGATTCCAGTGCCCTTGCCATTCTTTTCATTCACTGGTTGGAAGAACTCCTTCTACGGAGATCAGCATGCTTATGGCAAGCAGGCGATTCGGTTCTATACAGAAACCAAAACGATCACCGCCCGCTGGTTTGACGATGACGCGGTTGTTGCATCGAATATGACCATAGCATTGAAGTAATGAATTTCGACCTGACGGACGACCAACAGGCGTATCAGCAGGCGGCGCGAACCTTTTCTGATAAGGCGTTAGCGCCGCATGCCGCGGCCTGGGACGAAGGCAAAATCTTCCCTAAGGACGTTATTGCAGGGGCTGGCGAGCAAGGCTTTTGTGGCCTGTATTGCCCGGCAGATGCTGGTGGCATGGGCCTGAGTCGGCTGGATTCATCGATCATTCTTGAACAGCTGGCGATGGGCTGTACCTCAACCACGGCGTTTATCTCGATCCATAATATGGCGACCTGGATGATTGCCGAGTATGGCAGCGAGCAAACCGTCGATCAGTTTTGCCCCGATCTCATCAGTGGCGACCAGCTTGCCAGCTATTGCCTAACCGAAGCTGGTGCGGGTTCTGATGCGGGTTCCTTGCGGACTCGAGCAGAGTTAGTAGGCGATCACTACGTGGTTAACGGTTCGAAAATGTTTATTTCTGGAGCGGGCCAGACCGATGTACTGGTGGTGATGGTCAGAACAGCGGATACCGGCTCGCGTGGTATTAGTACCTTGGTCATACCGGCCGACTCACCGGGCATCAGTTTCGGCTCAAATTTGGAGAAAATGGGTTGGCATAGCCAACCGACTCGAGAGATCAATTTTGATCAGGTGCGCGTGCCTGTGGCGAACCGGCTCGGTAAGGAAGGTGAGGGTTTTAAAATCGCCATGAAGGGCCTGGATGGCGGGCGTATTAATATCGCCGCCTGTTCTATTGGTACGGCGCAAGCGGCCATAAATCGCAGCCAGGTCTATATGTTAGATCGCCAGCAATTCGGCGCGCCCCTGGCAAGTTTTCAGGCGCTACAATTTAAATTGGCCGATATGGTGACTGAACTCGTCGCTGCCCGCCAAATGGTTCGACTCGCAGCCTTTAAGGTTGATCAGGGCGATCATCAGGCCAGCGTCTATTCTGCCATGGCGAAGCGGTTCGCCACGGATGTGGGGTTTGAGGTTTGTAATCAGGCGCTGCAGATCCATGGTGGCTACGGTTACATGCAAGAGTACCCGCTGGAACGTTATTTACGCGATACTCGGGTGCACCAGATTCTGGAAGGCACCAATGAAATCATGCGGTTGATTGTCTCCAGGCATCTACTGACCCAGGCCGATATCGAGATCATTCAATAGTCAAAAATTTAATTATCGCCTGCCAATCGACTGCGGCAGCGATCTACCTAAAGGACATGCTCATGACCGAAAAGCTGTTGCTAGAGATTAAAGACCACACTGCCATCATCACCATCAATAATCCCGCCGCCAATACCTGGGATGCTGAGAATCTCACTGCGTTACGGGATAGGGTAGTTGAATTGAACGCCAATGATGAGATCTATTCGCTGGTGATCACTGGTCAAGGGGAAAAGTTCTTTTCTGCCGGGGCTGACCTAAAAATGTTTGCCTCTGGTGATAAGCAGGTGGCGCGGGACCTGGCGGAAAAATTCGGCGCCGCTTTTGAAGCCCTGGCAAATTTCCGCGGTGTCTCTATCGCTGCGATCAATGGCTACGCCATGGGGGGTGGCCTTGAATGTGCCATGGCCTGTGATATCCGCATCGCCGAAACTCAGGCCGTGATGGCCCTGCCGGAAGCCACTGTGGGTTTGTTGCCGGCAGGGTTGGGCACGCAACACCTGGCTTGGTTGGTGGGTGAAGGCTGGGCAAAGCGCATGATTCTCTGCGGCGAGCGGGTGGACGCGGCAACCGCGGAACGTATTGGGTTAATCGAAGAAGTGGTTGCCAAAGGTGAAGCCCTGACTAGCGCCATGGCGCTGGCGGCCAAGGTGGAAGGTCAGAGCCCGACTAGCGTCAGCGCCTGCAAACGACTGATTCAGGCGGCGCGATCAGGCAACATCACCGATGCCTATCAGGCTGAGCGCGACGCCTTTGTGAACCTGTTTGATACTCAGGATCAGGCAGAAGGCGTCAATGCCTTCCTGCAGAAGCGTCAGCCACAATGGAAGAATGCCTAAACTATGACTGATGTCTTGTTATTTGAAACTGTGCCGGGCCAGCAAGGCAGTAAGCTGGGTCTGGTGACGCTGAATGCGCCGGCGACATTGAATAGCCTGAGCCTCGAGATGATCGACTTGCTGATGCCGCAGCTGATCGCCTGGCGTGAAGACGATGCTATCGCCATGGTCATATTCCAGAGCAGCAACGACAAGGCATTCTCCGCCGGTGGTGATATTCAGGCTTTGTATCAGTCCATGGTGGCGCATCCTGGTGGACCGAACCCTTATGCAGAAGCTTTTTTTGAGCGCGAGTATCGGCTTGATTACCTGATTCATACTTACCCAAAACCGACTTTGGTCTGGGCCCACGGCATTGTCATGGGGGGCGGTCTGGGCATCATGGGGGGCTGCAGTCATCGAATTGGCACGCAATCGACGAGATTAGCCTTGCCGGAAATCACCATCGGGCTATTCCCTGATGCCGGTGCCACCTGGTTTCTGAGTCAGATGCCGCGACACTGGGCTTACTTTATGGCCTGGACGGGTTGTCAGTTGAATGCCCAGGATGGCTTGGTAGTGGGCTTGATTGATCACCTGCTCGATTACGCTGAACAAGCGGCCATACTTGAATGTCTGACAAACGAAACCTGGAGCGCTGATGGTGAGGCGAACAAGCAGCGGCTGAGTCAGATTTTGCAAGATGCCGCAGGCGCCGCTTCAAACTTTCCACCGAGTCAATTAGTTCCTCATGAAGCGAGAATTTTGGCAGTGATGGATCAGGTGTTGGCCAGTGAGAAGCCAGTATCGGCATTTTATGCTGCAGTGGATGACTTCGCTGACGATAAATTTCTGGCTCGTGCTGCCAACGGTATCAAGCGCGGATCTCCGACCACGGCGCATATCATTCACGAGCAGCTCAAGCGGGCCAACGGCATGTCGCTGCAGCAGACCTTTGAACTTGAGCTGGTGATTGCCGTGCAATGCAGTCGCCATCCTGACTTTACAGAAGGGGTGAGGGCGCTGTTGATCGATAAGGACAACCAGCCCCAGTGGCGATTTGGCAGTGTTGATGCTGTCCCATCGGAGTGGCTGCAAGAGCACTTCACACCACCTTGGGATGTTAACCCATTGGCAGATATGTCAGATCGTTAAGTCTTGGTAGACAAGGAGTTTTTTGAATGACAGATATTGGATTTATTGGTCTGGGTAACATGGGTGGACCCATGGCTGCGAATCTGCTGAAGGCGGGTTACAAGGTTAAAGTCTTTGATTTGGTGCCGGCGGCACTGGCGGAGCTTGAATCCCTCGGCGCGACAGCCTGCGAGAGTGCCGCAGAGGCCGTGCTTGATGTTGATGTCGTTGTTTCCATGCTGCCCGCTTCAGTGCACGTCGAGCGCCTCTATCTTGGCGATGGTATGAGCGACAAGGGTATTTTATCGCGTATATCGCCTGCCACCCTCGTGATTGACTGCAGCACCATTGCCTCCGCGTCTGCGCAGAAGGTCTCTGCAGCCGCTGGCGAACGTGGCATCACCATGCTTGACGCCCCCGTGTCAGGTGGCGTAGGCGGTGCTGTTGGCGGCACCTTAACCTTTATTGTGGGTGGTTCTGCCGCTGGGCTGGCAAGCGCTAGGCCCATTCTTGAGATCATGGGCAAGAATATTTTTCATGCCGGCGCTGCCGGTGCCGGTCAGGTCGCAAAAATTTGTAATAACATGCTGCTATCGGTCCTGATGACAGGCACCGCCGAGGCGCTGCAGTTGGGCGTTGATAACGGTTTGGATCCTGCGGTTTTGTCCGAGATTATGCGCAAGAGCTCCGGCGGTAACTGGGCTTTGGAAGTTTATAATCCCTATCCGGGTGTCATGGATGGTGTGCCTGCCTCGAAAGACTATGCTGGTGGTTTTTTGGTGGATCTGATGATCAAGGACTTGGGTTTGGCGATGGAAGCTGCGCTGGCCAAGGGTTCAGCCACGCCCATGGGTTCGCTGGCGCGTAATCTTTACATTTCCCATGGCAAGGATGGCTTTGGTCGAAAGGACTTTTCCAGCATACAAAGAGTTTTCCTGAAGGCCGCTAACGAAGATTAAGGACTGGTCGGCAGAAGTTCTTCAATCAGCCGTAGAACCGACCTTAGCCATGCAGGTGTTAGAGTACTTCACTTAACGCCAGCTTTGCGCCGGTCTCAAGCTGGCCAGTGATTGAGTCATGGGGTTCGTTATCGCCTTGGTCAGCGGAAATTTGCACGACGGCCAGAAACTGCTGGCCAGCAACAGCGACGACTTGGCCGAGTTGGCCGCCAGTGGCAGATAAAATCGGAGTGCCAGGCACAACCGGCGTGTCGCTCTGGCCTCGGTACAGTCGACGTTTGAGTACACCCCGGTACTGCATTCGCGCAACAATCTCCTGGCCAAGGTAGCAACCCTTGGTAAAGCTGATCCCGCCAAAGCGCTGTAGATTAAGCATCTGTGGAATTAACGCTTCGCTAGTGGCCTCTTCAAGCCAGACATAGCCCTCATTGAGCTCGGCGAGTTGCCACTCGGCATAACGCTTTGGATCGTCACACGTTGCAACGTTCGGCTGGCACCAGTGTTCGTAGCGTGGTCCGACAGTCGAGACCTGGATCGTGATGCAGTCGCTGGTCGGTTGCGTGGTAGCGGCAGCCAATGGGCCGATACTGCCATGGCAATGATAGATAGCGGACTCGTCTTTGAGCGTGGCCTTGGAGAAGACAATATACTTTTTCAGGAACGTCATGGTGGGCTCAATCAAGGACACGTGCATTCGCAGCAGGAATCCTTGTTCGATGGCGACGATCCGGTAGTTCGTCAGCATTCGACCCTGAATGTTACAGGTCGCGCCAATACCATGGCCGCCGGGTTTCAGAAGCTCGAGATCACAGGTGGTATAGCCCTGAAGAAATTTCAGGGCATCACGGCCGGTGATCGACAGGAAACCAAAGTCAGGGAGTTGGATGACATCATTCATAGTATCTATTCTACATCTCGGTCGAGCGGAAGCGGTATAATTTTCCAACTATCATTTTGAAATAGAAACGACATGACTGAAAATTTGGAACTTAACCGCATGCGCTGGCGCTGTCGGCGCGGCTTGCTCGAGCTTGATTTGCTGTTGGGCCCCTTCTTTGAAGCGATGTATTTGACCCTGGATGCTGACCAACAGCTCAATTTTCAGCGCTTGCTGGAACAGGAGGACCCAGATTTGCTTGAGTGGTTTAGTCAAAAGTCGAGATCTACAGACCCCGGTATGGCAGCACTGGTGGATTTGATGTTGAAACGGGTGCAACCGCCCAGCTAGCATCGCTGTGATAGTGGTGAGGCCAATTCGATAGTTAAGCCCAGCCGAAATGGCCAGCGCGGTGGAAGCTAGGGCCTGTTTTGAAGTTTACGTCAATCGGACATTTTGTCGCAGGACTAACGAGATGATCTCGCCACTAGTGACCCAGCAACTTAGTCTGCGGCTCCAAGCGTCCGCCATCTACTGTTTGTTGGTGACCTTATTACATGGGGCCGCAGGCTTTGGGCTTTGGCTGCTGGGGCTGCCCGACTACTGGTCTGCGGCCATTGGCTTTGTGCTCCTTACGTCTTGGTTGGCGGCCTTGCTGCGGGATGGATTGCGGCGTGGCCCCGGTGCAATCACGGGCCTGAAGCTACAAGCTGGCGTTTGGTCTTTATGTACGCGGCAAGGCGGTGAGGTTGTGGTCACCCTGTTGGCGAGTCAAGTGCTGACGAGTTGGCTGGTCGTGATACGCTTCGAAGCCTTTGACGGCCAACGAATGGCTGTGGCTCTGTTGCCGGATAGTCTCCCCCCACAGCGTTTTCGACATGTCAGGGCTTTATTGCGGCTTGGGTCGGCTAATCGCGCTGATTAGCCATAGTTGAAGGGCGTCAGGATGGTGTCTTGGGCCGTCGGTAGCAAATTGGGGTAGTCCAGGGTGTAATGTAATCCGCGACTTTCATGACGTCGAATAGCTGACTGAATGATCAATTCAGCGACCGTAATCAGATTACGCAGCTCGAGTAAATCATTGGTAATCTTGTAATTGCTGTAATATTCGCCGACCTCTTGAGACAACAGGCGGGTTCGTCGCCGGGCCCGCTGCAGCCGTTTATTGGTGCGGACGATGCCCACGTAGTCCCACATAAATCGTCTGAGTTCATCCCAATTGTGCGATATGACCACATCCTCGTCAGAGTCAGTAACCTGAGATTCATCCCAATCCGGTATCTCGATATGAGGCATAGGTGATTGCGGCTGCTGTTGAATATGTTGGGCCGCCGCCGTGGCAAACACCATACATTCCAGTAAAGAGTTGCTCGCCATTCGGTTTGCGCCGTGTAGGCCGGTGAAACTTGATTCGCCAATCGCGTATAAATTGGGGATGTCAGTCGCGCCGTTGATGTCGGTAGTGATGCCACCGCAAGTATAATGCGCGGCAGGCACCACAGGGATCGGCGACTGCGTGATGTCTATTCCCAGCTCCAGACAGCGAGCGTAGATAGTCGGAAAATGGCTGGTAATAAAGTCTTTGTCCTTGTGGCTGATATCCAGATACACACAGTCACAACCCAGGCGTTTCATTTCGTGGTCTATGGCTCTGGCGACAATGTCCCGCGGGGCCAATTCCCCGCGTTCATCGAAATGTTTCATAAATGGTGTCCCGTCGGGTAACACCAGACGCGCACCCTCGCCGCGTAAGGCCTCACTGATCAGAAAAGATTTAGCGTCAGGGTGGTAAAGGCAGGTAGGGTGGAATTGGTTAAATTCCATGTTGCCCACCCGGCAGCCGGCCCGCCAGGCCATGGCTATGCCGTCGCCGGAGGCGGTATCCGGATTGCTGGTATAAAGGTAGACCTTGCTCGCGCCACCAGTGGCTAGGACGACGTAACGGGCTTTAAACAGCTCCACTTCCTGGGTCGCCAGATTCAGGGCGTAGGCGCCAAGACAGCGTTTGCCGGACTGGCCCAACTCATCTTCAGTGATCAGGTCCACTGCGGCATAGCGTTCAAATAGACTAACATTCTCCCGTTGCAGCAGATGCTGGGCCAGCGTGCTGCCGATTTCTCGACCGGTAGCATCAGCGGCATGGATAACCCGTCGGTGGCTGTGACCGCCTTCCTGTGTGAGATGAAACTCCTGACGCCCGTTTGCCTGAGTTTCAACATCGAATTTGACGCCCAGGTCTACCAGCCACTCGATCACAGACGGGCTCTGTTCTACCGTATATTTGACCACATCGTGGTGACAGAGCCCGGCACCAGCGACGAGAGTATCCTGAATGTGCGAGTCGGTACTGTCGTATTCGTCCAGTACCGCGGCAACCCCGCCTTGGGCATAGTAGGTAGACCCCTCGCTGCTGACATCTTTGCAAAGCATTGCAACTTGGAAGTCGGCGCTGAGTTTCAGTGCCAATGTCATGCCCGCAGCACCGCTGCCAATAATGAGTACGTCGTGTTGGTATGATTTTGTGCTCAAGTTTTCGGGCCTTCTAAAAGCAAGATTGGGAAGCGAAATGGGAGTCTCGCACCGACTGAACCGCAAGATTACCCAATGACTTGAACAAAAGCATAATTTTTATCACTTTAGGACACTCCGATGCTCGTTGCTGGTATTATTTGCGCGATAAAATAAAATTTTTAACGTTCTTGCCTGGCTCACGAACTTATACTTACAAACAGTGTCTATGAGTTTAAGAATTTGACCGGCAGTTCAATTTAACGCGGTTACGGGAGTGCCGGTGAAATTTCAAGGGGAGACAGATCGCCAATTGGTCGAGCGCGTGCAGCGCGGGGACAAGAGTGCCTACGATCTATTGGTGCTCAAGTACCAGCATCGTATTGTCAGTCTGGTGAGCCGCTATATGCGGGACCAAGACGAGGTGCTTGACGTGACTCAGGAGGCGTTTATTAAGGCTTACCGGGCTCTCCCTGGTTTCCGTGGGGACAGTGCGTTTTATACTTGGCTCTATCGGATTGCGATTAATACGGCGAAAAACTATCTGGTGTCCCGCTCCAGACGGCCGCCAGATTCAGATATTGACGTGGATCAGGGCGATTATCAGGGCGAGACGCTGGCGTTAAGTGACATTGAGAGCCCTGAAAATCGGCTGGAGGGTGATCAGCTCGAAGCGGTTGTTTACAAGGCGATTGACGATTTACCCGAAGAATTGAAAGTCGCTGTAACTTTACGGGAGTTTGACGGTCTGAGTTACGAAGAAATTGCAGGGATCATGGAGTGTCCTGTGGGGACTGTCAGATCGAGAATATTCAGGGCCAGGGAGGCGATAGAGAAGAAAATCGCGGCGCTAGGTTAGGCCGGCGCGCTACTAGCCAGATTTATGAGCAGATTTAACAGCAAACAGCTTTATACAAAGACAGCTTTATACAAAGACAGCTTTAGATATAAGACAGCTTTAGACAAAAGACAGCTTTAGACATAAGACAGGCAGCAGTTAGTAACGTAATGATTAACGCGAACTGATTTGAAGATACCAGGCAGGCATGAAAAGCCTTCAATGGAAATGAGTGAGATCGAGAGGTTAAACGTGGCGGACAGAATCAAAGAATCGTTATCAGCTTGGGTAGACGGTGAAGCGAGTGAGATTGAAGTTCATCAGCTCCTTCGACAGTACGGGGCAGATGAATCTGTTATGCAAGATTGGTTAGCATTCCAGCACGCCCGCGCTACTTTGCGCGGTGACTCCCCGCTAAACCAAGCCCAGCATTTGGCCCTGCACAGCAAGATAAGTGCTGCCATAGCCACTAACGAGCCTGCCCATGGCAACGATTTCAGCCGATCTACTAATACCCTGCGTCGGCCTACCGCAGTCTGGGCCAAGCCTGCTGGGGGTTTAGCCATTGCGGCGTCTCTTGCGGTGGCGGTCTTGCTAGGTATCCAGCAACAAGCGCCGAGTGATGTTGCCGGTGTATCTAACGCGGCAACGCCCATGACCAGCAACACAGGGCCTGTGACGGTTCAAACTGTCGGTGCAGGTAAGCTGTCAGGCCAAAGTGCGCGACCCTACGTCGATGAGCGCTTTAATGGCGTTGGCAATGACGATGCGCGGGTGTTGACAGCGCAGCGAGATAACGCGTACGAGACCATTGATGGTCAGCTGGAATTAAAGGCGTTGGATGGAAATAAACAACGGCAGCTGCGTGCTTATCTGCGAGAACACGACCAGATGGTACGAATGAACCCGAATACTCGAACCGTGATGTTTGAATCACTCAATGGCGGTAGTCAATAACCTTATTTTCAGCGAGCCACGGGGCGCTAGCAATGTGCATAAGTGACTTGAACGCAATTGTGAGAGGGATTTTGAAGACAGTCTCCAAAACAAATTTGAATAAGCAGCGACATGCCTGGAAAGCCAACGGTTTTGCCGTCTGCTTCGCCTTGAGTGCGAATTGGGCGCTGGCGGTGGCTGAAACTGTTTCTGAGCCTGTTCAGGCGGGTGTCGTTGATAAGCGGTCATCAGATTTGCCGCAGCGTGTTGTAGCTGACTTGGCAGAGCAAGCATCGGCGAGCGGCGCCGAAGAGGTTGCTGGAGCTGCTATCGAGATAGCTGACGATCAGCGTGAAGCGCGGGTCTGGCTTGAGAAAATGGGCCAGGCGCTGCGTTTAGGATCCTACGAGGGCATCTTTACCTACATGCGCGGTTATCGATTTGATACGGTCCAGGTCGCCCATCAGTTCAGGGATGGCGAGGAGTACGAACGGTTAACGCAACTCAATGGCGAGCCTCGTGAGATCGTCAGGGCGGGTGATCTGGTGGTCTGCAATCATGCTAATACAGATGCTGTAGATCTAGATCATGACTTGCTGATGGGGCCCTTTACCCGTGCCTTTAGCGAGAAAATAAGCACCTACCAATCTGTTTATCACTTCTCAATGCTTGGCCATGATCGGATTGCCGGTCGTGCTGCTGTGGTTTTGGGTATCTCGCCTAAGAACAATGATCGGTACAGCTATCGATTATGGCTTGACGAGGAGACGGGCCTGCTGCTGCAATCCCACTTGATGAACCAAGGCCGAGTACTCGAAGCGTTTCAGTTTTCTCGAATCGACATTGGTAAGCCCATTGACGAGTCCGCGCTTTTTAGTGCCTTGGGCGAAGATCGAATTCAGCATCAATTGTCTATCGTGCCCCCCACCCTGGTCAGCGAGGCGACTCCTGTGCAGGCGCCTGCCTGGAAAGTCTCCTGGATACCCCGCGGTTTTAAAGCGGTGCGCATGCCTAATCAGAACCGAGTGTTGTTTACGGACGGTCTCGCAACCTTCTCTGTGTTCGTCGATCGCCCGGGTCCAGCTGAGTTGGGTCAGCTGGTGACGCATATGGGCGGTACAGTCGTTATTAGCCGCCAATTGAAAAATTCATCCCAGCAGATCACGGTGGTTGGTGAGGTGCCGATGGATACCGCCAAGCGGGTTGCCGAGTCTGTCGAACCCATCATCTACTAAGCCAATATTCATGATAGAAATCAGGGGACGTGTGGTCGCATCTGAGTCAGCAGGCTTATGGATTGAAGCCGCGCCCGGCAGTTGCGATGGCTGCAGGTCTCATTGTCAGCGACAAGCTGCCGTTTTTTATCTGCCCACCGGTCGAGCCGGCAGTGTCGAGTCCTTGGTTGAATCAGGCCCACCATTAGTCATGCCGAGAGTCATACCGAGAGTCATACCGAACGATGTCGCAGACAGCTCTCAAGTTGTTATCGGCCTTGATTCGGGCGAGCGTCTGAACATTCTTTGGCACTCATTGCTCCTGCCGTTAGTTGGTCTTTTAATGGGCGTCAGCCTGTCCAGTATCATCAGTTTGACTGATTCCGTAGTGATGATTGGCGCTATACTAGGGTTCGGCATCGGACTGTTCTTTTGCCAAATACAGACATTCGACAAAATTCATATTAAGAAGGCGGGAAATTAATGATCAAGCGCGCACTTGGATCGGTTTTGTTGTTACTGTTGGTAATGCTGTCGCCGTTGGTCAGCATGGCGGCTTTGCCCGAGTTTACGCAACTCGTCAAACAGGCTGCGCCGGCGGTAGTGAATATCACCGCGACCCGGCAGGCTGCAAGTCGTCAGTTCGAAAATTACAATGAAGAAGAAGTGCCAGAGTTGTTCCGCCGCTTCTTCGGAAATATACCTCGTCAAAATGCGCCTAGACCGTCTGCCGGTTCGGGGTTCATTATCTCTGAAGATGGTTATATTTTAACCAATAATCATGTAGTCGAAAACGCCAGTGAAATTCTGGTGGCCTTGAGTGATCGTCGTGAGCGTATGGCGACCTTAGTGGGCTCAGATAAACTGTCAGACCTGGCGCTGCTCAAGATAGATGCTGAGGATCTGCCGATGGTCAAACTGGGCAGCTCTGAGCAGTTGGAAGTGGGTGAGTGGGTGGTTGCGATCGGCTCACCCTTTGGTTTCGAGTATTCTGTCACAGCAGGTATTGTCAGTGCTAAGGGCCGCAGTTTGCCCATGGAAGCTGAGGGCAACTATGTGCCATTTATCCAGACTGATGTGGCAATTAACCCGGGTAATTCCGGTGGTCCCTTGTTTAATCTCAAGGGTCAAGTCGTGGGTATCAACTCGCAAATATTCACGCGTTCTGGCGGTTTTATGGGGCTATCTTTCGCTATACCCATTGATGTCGCCATGGAAGTCGTGGCGCAGTTAAAGGACAAGGGTGCCGTAGCCCGCGGTTGGTTGGGCGTTTTGATTCAGCGAGTCGATCGGGATCTGGCCGAGTCTTTTGGTATGGATCGAGCCGCCGGCGCCCTGGTGACTCAGGTCTTTGCTAACAGTCCAGCGTCCAAGGGTGGCCTGCGAGAGGGGGATATTATTGTTTCTTTTGATGGTAAGCCCATCGATCTGTCATCTGATTTGCCCCACGTCGTTGGCCGAACCCAGGCAGAGTCAGAGGTGGACGTGGTGGTTGTCAGAGACAGCGCGCGGAAGACGCTGAAAATCAAGGTCGGGCTGCTCGATGTCGCTGATATTCAGGCGCCAGGCGGTCCTGGCGTCATCGACAACTCGAATCTCCTGGGCCTGGATGTTCGCGACCTTACAGCGGATGAACAGGCTGCATTAGGTGTCGACAAGGGTCTGCTGGTGGTGCGAGTGGCAGACGGGCCGGGGCGCGTCGCCGGTGTGAGTCGCGGCGATGTCATCACGACCATTAACAGCCAGTGGGTAGGGTCAGCAAAAAGCTTTGGCCAGATGGTTGAAAAGCTACCCCGTGACGTGGCCATACCTGTTCGAATTATACGTAACCAACGACCAGAATTCCTGGTAATCAAGGTTCCTAGATAGAACACTGGCTGAAGAAGTTGTTCATGGCGTATAAGCCGCGAATACATTAGACTTCACCGCTTTGTTTTTGAGGCGGCATATAACGCCGTTGTGCACAATTGGCCGACACGCAGTACATTCGAAATTTTTCTATCATTGCCCATATTGATCATGGCAAGTCGACGCTGGCTGATCGATTTATTCAGGTCTGCGGTGGTCTGGAACAGCGTGACATGGCCGCCCAGGTGCTGGACTCCATGGATATTGAGCGTGAGCGCGGTATTACCATCAAAGCCCAGAGCGTCACGCTTTACTATAACGCGGATGATGGTCATCAGTACCAACTGAACTTTATTGATACGCCGGGGCATGTGGACTTCAGTTATGAAGTCTCGCGGTCATTGGCAGCCTGTGAAGGGGCTTTGTTGGTGGTTGATGCCGCCCAAGGCGTCGAAGCTCAATCTGTGGCCAATTGTTATACTGCCATTGAGCAGGGACTGGAGGTGTTGCCGGTACTGAATAAGATCGATTTGCCGCAATCGGACCCGGAAACTGTGATCCAGGAAATCGAAGAGATTATTGGCATCGATGCAACGGATGCGCTGCGGGTTAGTGCCAAAACCGGAGTCGGCATTCATGAGTTACTCGAGGAGTTGGTTCGGGTCATTCCGGCGCCCAAAGAAGCTCGTCATCTGCCAGCACAAGCGCTGATCATTGATTCATGGTTTGATAATTATCTGGGTGTTGTTTCCCTGATTCGCGTCATGCAAGGTCAAATCGCAGTCAAAGATAAAATCATTCTGAAGTCTCTGGGAAAAGTGCATCAGGTTGACTCGGTGGGGATCTTCACACCGAAACGCAAAGAGACCAAGGTGTTGCAAGCCGGTGAAGTAGGCTTTCTGGTCGCTGGCATTAAGGATGTAAAGGGAGCCCCCGTAGGCGATACAATTGTCCTTTCTTCGACGCCTGAGGTGAAAGCTTTACCGGGGTTCGAAAAGGTCAAACCGCAGGTTTATGCCGGTATGTTTACAGTCAGTGCTGATGACTTTGAAAGTTTTCGAGATGCATTGGAAAAACTCACTCTGAACGATGCCTCTTTGGTTTACGAACCAGAGAGTTCGGATGCGCTAGGCAACGGTTTTCGTTGTGGCTTTCTCGGCATGCTGCATATGGAAATTATTCAGGAACGGCTCGAACGCGAATACGATATTGACCTGATAACCTCGGCACCAACGGTTGTCTATGAGGTGTTGCTGAAAAACGCACAGACCATCAAGGTAGATAACCCCTCCCAGTTACCCGATCCCTCAGCGATCGAGGAAATGCGGGAACCTATTGCGCGAGTGAATATCCTAGTGCCCTCGGAGTATCTGGGTAGTGTCATCAAGCTCTGCGTTGAGCGTCGTGGGGTTCAAAAAGATATGCAGTTTGTGGGTAAACAAGTCTCCTTGACCTACGATATCCCACTCAACGAGGTGGTTCTGGATTTCTTCGATCGCCTGAAGTCGAGCAGTCGCGGCTACGCCTCGCTGGATTATAGCTTTGATCGATTTGAGGCAGCCCGTCTCGACCGTCTGGATGTGCTGATCAATGGTGATAAGGTGGATGCTTTGTCACTCATCGTGCATCGAGAAGAGGCGCGCAGTAAAGGCTTCGCCTTGACTAAAAAGATGAAAGAGTTGATTCCCCGGCAAATGTTTGATGTGGCGATTCAGGCGGCGATTGGTGGCCAGATAGTCGCTCGCGAAACGGTTAAGGCTTTGCGAAAAAATGTTACTGCTAAGTGTTACGGCGGTGATATTTCCCGCAAGAAAAAATTGTTAGAGAAGCAGAAAGCAGGCAAGAAACGTATGAAACAGCTGGGTAGCGTTGAAATCCCTCAGGAAGCTTTTTTGGCTGTATTGAAGGTCGATCGATGAGTATTAATTTTCCACTATTTCTATTAGTGTTGACGGCCATAACCGGTGTTATCTGGTTATTTGACATTTTGGTGCTGCGACCCAAACGCCGGCGTAATGTGGCGCAGTTGAATGCACAATCAGTCGACCTGACGCCAGCAATGGATGAGGCGCGACAAGCAGTCATGAAAGAGCCTGTGGTTGTGGAGTATGCCATATCCTTCTTTCCGGTATTGCTGGTGGTTTTAGTTTTGCGCTCATTTCTCATCGAGCCTTTTCAAATCCCTACCGGATCCATGATCCCGACGTTGAAAGTCGGTGATTTTATCGTTGTGAATAAGTTTGCCTATGGCGTTCGGTTGCCTGTTTTTGGTACCAAGGTGTTCGCCGTTGATGAGCCGAAAAATGGCGATGTCATGGTATTTGTGCCGCCTCACGAAGATGAATACTTTATTAAGCGAGTCATCGGCATCCCCGGAGATACGATTCGTTATGAAAACAAGATTCTGTCGATCAACGGAGTCGAGCAGGTTCAAGAATTTATTGCCGAGATTCCACCGAATCGACCCGATCATGTGGTTTACAAGGAGACCATTGGCGGCGTAGAGCATTTTATTCATCGCAGTGCGTTTCGTGGTAATGGACCCCAGGAATGGGTTGTGCCTGAGGGAATGTACTTTATGATGGGCGATAACCGAGACCGAAGCAGCGACAGCCGGTATTGGGGAATGGCCTCAGAAGACCGTATAGTAGGAAAGGCGTTTGCAGTCTGGCTGCATTGGGACTCAGGGTTCCCAAGTTTTTCCCACAACGGCTGGATTGAATAAATGGTACTAGAGAGTTTCTATGACATTTGAGCTTAATTTTTAAGTTGATCAAGGGTCGAATATGGGTTTACCACAGCATCAAAGAGGCCTGGGCGCGATTGGTTGGCTGGTTCTGGTTTTTGTATTCGGCAGTCTATTGACGCTCGGTTTGAAAGTGGTTCCCATCTACACGGATAACGCCACTATTGAGCGCATTCTTGACGGGCTGGCAGCCGAACCTGAAATGGGCAGCAAAAGCACCGGCGCAATCGATAAAATTATCAAGGCGCGATTCCATGTGAATAATATACGGGATTTCGATTACTCGAAGAACCTTACGATCGTCAGAGATAATGACGGAGCGCGCATTATTTTAGACTACGAGGTGCGTGTGCCGCTGGTCTACAACCTTGACCTGATCGCATCATTCAACAAAACTGTGGCGTTACAAAATTAACGCTCGACTTATCTCTCAGGGTTTTCGTGGCAGCTAACAGTAAACTGGAACATCGTCTAGGCTACGTATTTACGGACCCTGATCTGCTTGCGCGGGCACTGACTCATCGCAGTCATCAGGACCTGAACTACGAACGGCTGGAATTTCTGGGTGACTCAATTCTTAGCTTCGCGATCGCTGAATATCTTTATCATCGATTTCCCGAAGCTCGCGAGGGGCAGTTGAGCCGATTGCGGGCAAGAATTGTCAGGCGCGAAACGCTCGCTGAAGTGGCCAGAGAATTCGGGTTAGGTGATTTTCTGATTATGGGTAGTGGCGAGCTCAAGAGCGGTGGCTTTGAACGGTCCTCTATACTGTCTGATGTTCTTGAAGCCATCATCGGTGGCATCTACCTGGAGGCAGGTGTTGCAACGGTTGTAGAGCGGATTAACAGTTGGTTCGGTCCGCGGTTGGAGGCGCTGAGTTTGGTCAGGTCACAAAAAGACCCTAAGTCACTGCTGCAGGAATATCTGCAATCGAAGAAATCCGGTTTGCCAGAATACAGTATCACGAGTATTGAAGGTAAATCCCACGATCAGGTATTCACCGTGGAGTGCAGTGTGTCGCTACTGGCGCAGCCACTTGTGGGCGTTGCAGCGAATCGGCGAGATGCCGAACAGATGGCCGCGCGGCAAGCTCTTGCTGGGCTGGGCGTGAATTTTGAGTTTGAACAGGCTTTAACCAATGAGTGAATCCGTGACTGAAACCCATCTCGTCAAGCGCTGTGGCTATGTTGCTATTGTGGGTCGTCCCAATGTCGGCAAATCAACCCTGCTGAACTATATTCTTGGGCAGAAGTTGAGTATCACTTCGCGCAAACCCCAAACGACCCAGCATACCCTGCTGGGAATTAAGTCTGTGGCCGCCACCCAGACCATCTATGTGGATACCCCGGGGATTCATGGCGATGCCAAGAAAGCCATTAACCGACACATGAATCGTAATGCCAAGGATGCCTTGCGAGACGTGGATGTGGTTGTCTTTGTGACGGATAGAACTGAATGGCAAAGTGATGATGAAATCACCGCCCTTGCGGTGATGCACAGCAAAGCGCCAGTGATCATTGTCATCAACAAGATCGACCTGTTGAAAGATAAAAGCGTGTTGCTGCCCCAGCTGGCGATGCTGCAAGAACGCATGCCAAATGCTGAAATAGTGCCCTTGTCCGCGATGCACGGTGATAACCTGGAAAAGCTGGAGTCTATGATCAATATGAAGCTACCAGCGGGACCCTTTATGTTCCCTGATGACCAGATCACGAATCGGAGTGAGCGATTTCTGGTGGCGGAAATCGTGCGAGAGAAGATCGTTCGCCAGCTTGGCGAAGAGATTCCTTATGCCGCGACAATTCAGATCGAGAGATTCGCAACAGAAGGCAAAATTCTCCACATCGACGCCTTGATACTGGTGGAACGTGACGGTCAAAAGGCGATCATTATCGGTAAGAGTGGTGCTCGGCTAAAGCGGATCGGTACAGAAGCTCGGTTAGACATTGAGGGTTTACTCGAGCAGAAGGTGATGCTTAAACTCTGGGTGAAGGTCAAGTCTGGCTGGTCTGATGACGAGCGCGCGCTGAAAAGCCTCGGCTATGATGATGTCTGATGTACTTTCTCCGGCCTATGTTTTGCACAGCCGAAAGTACCAAGACTCAAGCTTGATTGTTGAATTGCTCACCCGCGATGAAGGTCGTATCAGCGCGGTTGTGCGTGGCGCCAAGAATAAACGCGGCCGTCAAGCCGGGGTCTGGCAGCCATTTATGCCTCTGCTCGTTTCGTCTTTTGGGCGGGGTGAGTTACGGACTGTGAAGCATGCCGAGTTTTTGCAAACTGCGTTTCATCTCACGGGTGACAATCTCTTGCTAGGTCTGTATGTGAATGAGCTTCTGGTTCGGGTGCTTGGTAAATTTGAGGCGGTGCCTGAGGTGTTTGGCGAATACCAGACACTGCTCAATGAACTCGCCACAATCGACGGGGTACCAGGCGAGTTGGCAAACAGCGCCTCTACTGTGGCCGAGCGTGGGCCTCGATATCGTAATCAGGGTGCCCTGCGGGCCTTCGAGCTGCAATTGCTGGCCGAGTTAGGTTACGGTATCAGTTTTACCGCGGAGGCCGGTGGCGGCGCTGCGGTCGTCTCAGGGCAACGCTATCGATTCGTTGCCGAAGAAGGCTTTTATCCGCTGGGGCCGGGCAATGATTCCGCTGATACAGGGTATCCGGGCGAGCATCTGCTGGCTATCGAGGCACGACAGTTTGATTCCGACGCTGTCGATCATTCTGCCAAATACATCATTCGGCTGGCATTTGCCGGTTTGCTTGGCGGCAAGCCACTCAAGTCCCGAGAGCTATTCAAACCGATCGCCTACGGCCTCGAACGTACCGTTGCTGAGGACAAGATATGATCCTTGGTATCGGTACAGATCTGGTGCAGATCGATCGAGTTGCGACTGCGCTGGCGCGATGGGGCGAAAAATTCGCCAGCAAAATTCTTGCTGAATCTGAGTTGGCACAGTTTCGACTTAACCCTAGTGCTGCCTTTTTAGCCAAGCGCTTTGCCGCTAAAGAAGCCGTTGCCAAGGCCTTGGGCACTGGCATGCGGCTTGGTGTCAATTTTCCGCAGATTGCGGTTGTCGGTAAGCCTGGCTATCGACCGGAGATCTGTATGACAGGTGCTGCTGCCGAGCGCGCGAGGTCAATGGGGGTTAAGGTCTCGCACTTGTCGATTAGCGATGAGCAGGAGTATGCGCTGGCGTTTGTTGTGCTGGAAGGTGCTGGAAGGTGATGCCAGAAGAGTCGACGTGACCCCAATAGGGATCAACGCTGATGGTGTAATCGTCGGGATGATCTAAGTGTTTCCAGGCAATTGTCGCAGGTTCGTGCGCGGTATTTCCAGCAACGGATTCGGAGTTTCGCGATACCACTGTTCGAGCGCGTCGAGTTCCTGCTGGGCCTGGTGAAGAGCGATGGGAAGGTCTTTCGCTGCGTCTGCTTTGATCAAGGTTTCTAACCGATCAATCGTCGATTGAACTCTGGGAATGCCGCAAAACTGACATGCACCATTGAGTCGATGGACCACTTCGCGCATTAAGCCAATGTTGTTGTCGGTGATTCCTTGCTTCAATTTAGCGCGATCTTGTGGCAGTGATTGCATGAATAAATCAAGCATTTCGAGAGCCAGATCAGGCTGTTGATTTGCGATCCTAAATGCTAGCTCTCGGTCGAATATGGGTATTGCCTGAAATGCTTCGCCGGGTGCTAAGTCAGAGCCAAATTCACCGCTAATCCAGGTTGTTAGATTTTGGTTTAAATAGTCTATCGTTAAGGGTTTTATTAAAATTTCGTTGGCACCCGCTGCGATTGTGGCAGCTCGCTCCGAGTTAAGTAAATGGGCGGTTAAAGCGATGATTGGTAGCTTTAGACCATAAGTGGTTCTGAGTTCTTGGATTGCTTCCAAACCATTCATGTGTGGCATATGAATATCCATGAAAATCAGGTCGACAGTTTGGCTTATGACGCAGCTAATCGCCTGCTCTCCGTCGCTAGCTGCCAATACGTTATAGCCCGACTGACGCAACAGTGTGGCTAAAAATTGCCTGGCCAGGAGATCGTCGTCGACAACCAAAATGTTAAGTTGCTGCGCGGCGGCCAATGAATATTTGTTGGTCAGCAGCCTGATAAGCTCCGATTGGCGTAGAGGTTGGGGCATAACCAGCCAGTCTGAGCGGCTCAAGGTGCGAGTATTATTGAGTAAAAGCACGTCTGTGTTAGTTGCCAGAGATGCTGTGATCGACAGGATTTCCGCATGCTCGTCGTGCCCGATAAAGCAGAGGTCTGCGGCGGACCCAGGTTCGAGGATCTCGATGCCAAGCTGTTCCAGGCGATGACTTAAGCCGTATGCCTGCCTGGGATTGCGGCCGTGGACCGTTGCGGTCAAACCAGCAGGTGCTAAGCGTATCGTTGTTGACGTGCAGTTTACCGGTATGTACAAGCCATTTCCCTTGATTTCGCCCTTAATACTATCCACCAATTGGGAGAGTCGTGCCGTTGGCTCAGAGATTGTTTGCCTCACGGCGGAGTCCAGAGAAAGTCGAAGGCACTGGTGCTGATTGTCGAGTTGGTCGAGTTGGTCGAGTTGATTGTCGAATTGATTGTCTGCCATGCGGCTAATGTGAAGTAAAAAAGTGGTTAATGACTGAGGCGGCGCTGCTGTTAAGCAGGCCAGTAGATAATTAAAGATTATCGACTTTAGGGCGAGTTCGTTGCCTATCAGGTCATGCTGGCACAGCCTGTCGTAAACGGGGAGTAGCTCACATCCGTAGCGGGTCAGTAAGGGTTGGAGTAACGCGATGACATCATCAATAGCGTCTCTGAGGCTGAACTCAGCCTCGCTGTTGGGCTCTTTACCCGTAAAGCCAGGGGTCATTCGAGTCGTTATTTCAGCCTGGTAAAATAGTAATTGCGTGGCGCTCGAGTGTATTTGTTTCTTCAATGTCGCGTTGGGGCTAGTGCCACCAAGGAGATTCGTAAAGCCCGTGATGGATTGCAGGCTATTGTTGATCAGGTATGACAGTTGCAGCTGCTCTTCACGGTCCGATTTTTGGTCGTTGGTGAGCCGAATATTTTGCTTCTCAACCAGATCGAGTGCCTGCTCAATGCGGGTTAATTTTCGTTGCAAAGCGAATCGGCGTTTATCCTCTGAGCGCTGTAATTGTCGAGTAGCCTGCTTCGCGGCGACGACGGTGGCAGCTTGTTGGATTGTGAGAAATGTCTTAAGCCTCGTCGGTAAGGCGGTTAGTGACTGCGAATTTTCCAAGCGGTCCAAACTGGTTACGCTTTGATGGGAAGTCGAAGCAGTGACGGAGCACGGTTTACCATTCGTAGTGATCACGGCGCTGATGCTACTTAATGGTTGTAGAAAATGGGTCACCAAGTGCTGGTAGATTAGTTTGCTAATCATGCTGAGTATGACGGCAAATATGGTGATGCCGGGCCAGGCTAACGCTGGCAGGCTTGTGCTGAAATAGCCGAATAGGGCGATTAAGCCGCAGAATACCAGCACTGGTAGCGTAGCAATCAGGGCGAGAGTAGTTCGATAATCATCATGCCACGGTCTGAACATCATGTTTCACCACGATATTTGTGTTTATGACCCAAACGCATTTCGATAGATTAAGCAGATATTATCTGAATGTGGCATATTCTCCTATGATTACCCCCTTAAATTGCCTGAGCTAAGTTGCCACTAATATGTCAAAAAAAACTTATCCAACGATAGAATCCTGTATCGGCGAGACGCCACTCGTGCGCCTGCAGCGCCTGCCGGGTCATACCAGCAATACTGTGCTGGTTAAGCTCGAGGGGAATAACCCTGCAGGTTCGGTTAAAGATCGGCCGGCGATGAGTATGATTCGCGGCGCTGAGGCGCGGGGGGAAATCAAGCCTGGTGATACTTTGATTGAGGCTACGAGCGGCAATACGGGTATCGCGCTCGCCATGGCAGCGGCAATCAGGGGCTACCGGATGGTGCTGATTATGCCAGCCCATATGAGCGCAGAACGTAAGGCAGCGATGTCAGCCTATGGTGCTGAGTTGATTCTTGTATCTCAGGAGGCGGGGATGGAGGGTGCGCGTGACCTGGCTGAAAAAATGCAGCGGGAGGGTCAGGGTTTTGTGCTCGATCAATTTTCAAATCCCGATAACCCCTTAGCGCACTACCAAAGCACAGGTCCTGAAATATATCGCCAAACCGATGGTGAAATCACCCATTTCGTGAGTTCGATGGGAACAACTGGTACAATCATGGGCGTCTCCAGATACTTCCGTGAAGTCCTTCCCAGGGTGCAGATTGTCGGTTTGCAACCGGTGGAAGGGGCCTCGATACCCGGTATTCGGCGTTGGCCTCAAGCCTATATGCCCAAGGTCTTCAATACCGATCTGGTGGATCGGGTGATTAATATGAATCAAGATCTAGCAGAGAAAACGATGCGCGATCTAGCTACCAAGGAAGGCATTTTTGCCGGTGTTTCTTCAGGCGGATCAGTTGCAGCTGCACTGCAGATCAGTCGTGAAACAGAGAATGCGGTTATCGTTGCGATCGTTTGTGACAGAGGTGATCGATACTTGTCCACCGGTATCTACTCGACTTGAGAGCCCGTAGACCTAAAAGACGATAGACCCGGCGGCCTGCGAGATACTGACCTAAAAATATGAGTTATTTGTGAGCGGTGGTCGTGACGTCGTCTTGCGATCACTTGATTCCCGTCAACTTATATAGCGAACATGAGACTTTGAAAAACTACGATCCAGTGACTATTGCAGTGACTAAGCTACATCCAGACGGTTATGGGCTCAGTGAAGATGGTCGTCAGGCAGTGATTGGCGCATTAGCTGGCGAGGTTCTTGAGGCCGTGCCTTGGGCGCGAAAGCAGAAAAAGCATTACTTCAAGATTCAAACGGTTCATACCGCAGCGCCATCGAGAGTTGAGCCAGCGTGCGCGGCGGCCAATCATTGTGGCGGTTGTAGTTTTCAGCACCTGGAACCACATGCCCAGATTCTGTTCAAGCAACAACAACTCATTGACGCCCTCAGTGACACACAGCCATCGACGTTGTTAGAACCCATGATGGGCCCTCTGCTCGATTATCGTAGCAAAGCCCGCCTGGGGGTGAAGTTTGTAGAGAAAAAGGGCCGGGTTCTCGTCGGCTTTCGCGAGAAAATGAAGCCCTACGTTGCTGAAATTGATAGCTGTAAGGTGCTGAAAAAGGCAGTGGGTGAGAATTTAGCCGCGTTAGCTGCAGCGATCAGTGATCTCTCTGACCCACGCTCAGTCCCTCAGATCGAAGTGGCTGCAGGAGACACGGAAACTGCCTTAGTGATTCGGCATCTTGAAGACCTGACCGACGACGATTTACTCAGGTTAAAGCAACTGGGTGAGGAGTTTACGTTCTCGATTTACCTGCAGCCAGGTAATGAGTCTACAGTCCACAAGCTTTATCCTGATGATGGTTATGAGCGTCTGATTTACACGTTGCCAGAGTATGACCTCAGTTACGCCTTTCACCCACTGGACTTCACTCAGGTCAATCAATTCATTAATCAAAAAATGATTCGCCAGGCGCTGCAGTTACTTGATCTGCAACCGGCAGATCATGTTCTGGACAGCTTTTGTGGTATTGGTAATTTCAGCTTGCCACTGGCACGCGTCGCGGCGCATGTGACGGGCATAGAATTGTCTCAGACCAGTGTGCTGCGTGGCGCAGAAAATGCGCAGCGCAACGGCCTGAGCAATGTTAGTTTTGTAGCGAGTGACTTGTTTGCTGAAGATTATGCAATACCTGAGTTCCAGAGTTTTAATAAGATTCTGCTAGACCCGCCTAGAAGTGGGGCTTTAGAGGTTTGTAAAAAACTTGCAACCCATAAGGCCGAGAGAGTAGTGTACGTGTCTTGTAACCCGATAACCTTAGGTCGGGATGCGGCGATTCTTGTTGCTGGAGGGTATCGATTTGAATCGGCAGGTGTTATCGATATGTTCCCCCATACAACGCATGTTGAATCCATTGCCTGTTTTACGCGTTAGTACTCAACGCCCCCTCTCATTCATTCCAAGCAATCTATCAAATGGTTAAGGTCAGACAAGATCAGCCACTCCGCGATGACGGTAGCGTCAATTTGGATGTTTGGCTCCGCCAATTGCAGGAAATTAATCCCAATTTTGATATGGGGCGGCTTCGCGGTGCCTGTGATCTGGCAGAAAAAGCCGAAGAAAGAGCGGTAGTCACGAATACGGCATGGCCCTCGGGACGCAGTAGCTTTAGAACGGGTCTCGAGATGGCAGACATTCTCAGTGAGCTGCGAATGGATGAGGAAGGCATTGTAGCTGCGATCATTTATCGCGCTGTGCGAGAGAATCAAATCACGTTGAATCACGTACGCAAACAATTTGGCAAGTCGGTTGCTGATTTGGTTGAAGGTGTCATGCGGATGGCGGCAATCAGTAATGTGCGCAGGTCTGACGCGCCAGTCTTCGGTGAGCAAAAAGATCAGCTTGAACAGGCAAAAATGCTGCTCATCGCTCTGGTTGATGACGTCCGGGTCGCTTTAATTAAACTCGCGGAGCGGACCTGTGCCATTCGAACGATTGCTAAGGATCAACCGGCTAAACGTGCACGCCTGGCCCGCGAGGTTATGGATATTTATGCGCCGCTGGCTCACCGATTAGGTATTGGACAACTCAAGTGGGAGCTGGAAGACTTTGCCTTTCGCTATCTTGAACCCTTGGCCTATAAGCGTATCGCGACGCTGCTGGATGATACGCGTAGCGGGCGTCAGGAATATCTCGATCGCGTTATCGCAACTTTGAACCACCAGCTCAAAGTGATTAATGTCAAAGCCGAGCTAGATGGCAGAGTCAAACATATTTATAGCATCTGGCGCAAAATGCACCGCAAAGGCATTGAGTTTTCTGAAGTCTACGACGTTAGCGCGGTGCGAATATTAGTCCCCGCAGACAATGACTGCTATCAGGTTCTGGGCGTCGTGCATAACCTATGGCGAAATTTGCCCCATGAGTTCGATGACTATATCGCCTCTCCGAAAGAGAATGGCTATCGGTCCTTGCATACTGCCGTGATCGGTCCAGAGAACAAGGTGCTAGAAGTTCAAATCAGAACTTTTGAAATGCATGAAAAGTCCGAATTAGGTGTCTGTTCACATTGGCAATACAAGTCAACGGGTGATGTAGATGAGCCCGTCGCTTATCGAGAAAGGATTGAATGGCTGCGACAGATACTCGATTGGCGCGAAGAGCTAGGTGAAGTCGCCGGTATATCTAAAGAGCTGTTAGATGAAATCAGTTTTGATCGAATCTATGTCTTTACACCGGACGGCCATGTGGTTGACCTGCCGCCAAGCTCTACACCGGTGGACTTTGCATACAGAGTGCATACGGATGTGGGGCACAAGTGTCGAGGTGCCAAGATTAATAGTAAGATCGTGCCGCTTAATACCAGTTTGAAAAGTGGTGACCAGATCGAAATCATTGTTGGTAACGATGTTGAGCCGAGACGAGAATGGCTCCATGCGCATTTGGGTTATGTGTCAACCTCCCGCGCGAGAGCTAAAATCCAGAGCTGGTTTGGGCTGAGAACAAAGCGCAAGAATACCGAAGAAGGCAAACAACTACTGACTTCTGAATTCTATCGACTCGGCGTCGATGACCTCGAGTTAGATTCCCTAGTGGTAAAATTGAAATATAAGAACGTCAATGAGTTGTACGCCGCGATCGGTGCAGGTGAAGTTAATGTAATTTATGTCGTTGAAGCGGCTGTTCAGTTGGTTGAAGTGGGCTTGAAGGAAAAGCAGCTAAGTCTTCTGCTCGGCGAAGATGAAGCTGGGGACGGCAATGAACTGCTGATAGAAGGCCTTGGTGGGATGGCCTACACCCTGGCCGCCTGTTGTCATCCTGTCGTGGGGAACAGTATCGTCGGTCTCACGAATGAAAAGGGTAGCGTTGATGTCCACTGTCAGGAATGTCTGCAGGCATTGGAGGGCGTTGCTCATGGCAGGCTGATTCGTCTCGATTGGCGAGGGGAAGCCGCCGTTACCCTCCCTGTGTCGATTGAAATTCATGCTTACGATCGCCGTGGCCTGTTGCATGATATTTCTGGTGTTGTCATGGGTGAAGAAACCAACGTGACAGCAATGAATATGTGTAAAAATGCGCCTGATAACCACGTTACAATCAATATGACGATTGAGGTGACGACGATTTACAGTTTGTTGCGAACCATAGAACAAATTGAGCTGCTGACGAATGTCATTTCAGCACGGCGATTGGACAACAGTTGAAACGAGGCAATTTGCCGAACTATTTTAATGAAAGGAGTTTTGGGTGAAAATTATTCTTTTAGGTGCACCAGGTGTTGGTAAGGGTACTCAGGCGCAATTTATTATGGAGAAGTGTGGGATTCCCCAGATTTCCACTGGTGATATGCTTCGCGAAGCGATTAAAGCGGGTTCTGCACTTGGGAAGAAGGTTAAGGGGGTCATGGATCAAGGGGCTTTAGTCACTGATGAAATCATCATCGAATTGGTTAAGGAACGCATTCAACAGCCGGATTGTGCTAATGGTTTCTTGTTTGATGGCTTTCCACGGACTATACCCCAGGCACAGGCCTTGCTTGATCAGCATATTGAAATCGATAGCGTCATCGAAATTAAGGTGCCAGACGCTGATATCGTTAAGCGACTGAGTGGTAGACGAGTTCATCCTGAATCGGGTCGGGTTTATCACACTATCTTTAATCCACCTCAGGTAGCGGGTAAAGACGATGAAACTGGCGATGATCTTGTTCAACGTGATGACGATTCCGAGGACACTATCAAGGAACGCTTAAGGATTTATCGAGAACAAACGGAACCGTTAGTTGGTTTCTATCGGGCTCTTGCCGAAAAATCAGCGGGTCAATTGCGCTATGCTGAGGTCGACGGCTCAGGTGAAACGAATGAAATTAAAGCAAAAATATTTTCAATTATTGATTGATAACGACGATAAATATTATGTGCTTTTAGCTAGATAGAGCGAAAATGTTAGGAAAACTCGAACAGATGTTGCTAAAACACTGAATATTTACGGTTTTATTCAAAAAAAGTGTGCAAATCCAAATTATTTTTTCTAAACTTTAGCTCGTTAAACAGTTGCGTGCGTAGTTTTAACTATGCGTCAACAAGATTGCCAGGCTGGTCAGTTTGAAAAGAATGAATCGTACCGAGTGGCGATAGGCTGTTGTAACAAAGTGATTGAACTTTCAATAGTAAGAATAGGAGTGTAAACGTGGTTGCGAAAAAGAAAACAGGTACAACCAAAAAGGTCGCAGCGAAGGTAAAGCTCGTTGCTAAAAAGAAAGTTGCTGTCAAAAAGACTGTTGCTAAGAAAGCTGTCGCCAAAAAAGCTGTTGCCAAAAAAGCTGTAGCGAAGAAGAAAGTAGCTGCGAAAAAGCCGGCTGCTAAGAAAGCTGTCGCTAAGAAAGCAGTTGTGAAGAAAAAAGTAGCTGCGAAGAAAAAACCAGCAGCTAAGAAAAAAGTAGTCGCGAAGAAGAAAGTAGTCGCGAAGAAGAAAGTAGCGGCTAAGAAGCCTGCTGCGAAAAAAGCTGTCGCTAAGAAGCCTGCTGCCAAGAAAAAGGCAGTTGCAAAGAAGAAAGTAGCGGCTAAAAAGCCTGCTGCGAAGAAAGTTGTTGCCAAGAAAGCAGCTGCCAAAAAGAAGGTAGTCGCGAAGAAGGCAGTGGCCAAGAAACCTGCTGCTAAAAAAGCTGTTGCCAAGAAGCCAGCAGCGAAGAAAAAAGCGACTAAGAAGTAAGAAATACTAGTGGCTGTAAAAAACCCTCCGAAAGGAGGGTTTTTTTTTGCCCTTGTTTAGTCGGCTGTCAGGTCACCTGCTGCCGCCAGCTGCTCAAAACTATTGATGTTGTTAAAATCCACAGGGTTGTCGAACTCAACTTCCACGGTGTCGAGGCTTCGTAACCAGCCTTTGACAGACCTGCCTCCGCCGAGTAGATATTGATCGATCCGCGGGACGACATCGGGCTTGAGCAATAATACCAATGGCTGAATCTGGCCAGCGGTAACTACACAGGCCGCATCGTGACCCTTCAGCGCAGCATACAGGCGTTGCACCACATCTTGGGGTAAATGGGGCATGTCGCAAGGTACAACGAAGCATAAGTCTTCGCCTAGTGACGCTCTGGCGCTAAGTACGCCTCGCAGCGGACCACTAAAGTCCAGAATGGCATCCTCTATCAGAGGATAGCCAAATTGCTGGTAGGCCAGGGAGTGCCGGTTGCAATTGATCAGCAGTCGATCAACCTGTGGTTTGATTCTGTCAATCACACGCCCTATCAGGGAGCGCCCCGCGAGTAATAGCAGCCCCTTGTCCTGGTGCGCCATTCGGGTCGCTCGACCGCCCGCCAGTATCAGGCCGCAGATTGCAGGGTTTGAGTTTGAATTGTGATTCAAGTTGACTCCCTTTCGAAAGGTTTGCTCAAGATGTCGGCGGCGAAACCCTGTAAGATTGCGTGACGATCACTTTACTCGAAGATCTAGCGCGATTGAAATCGACTAAATCCCAACGGCTATACCAACACCTGCTCGGACAGGCGGGTCCGGTCGCACAGAAAATAGATGGCTTTACGGCACGTGTCCAGCAGATCGAAATGGCTGCTATGATTGCTGATGCGATCAAAAGAAAGAAAAATGTACTGATAGAAGCCGGTACGGGTACGGGAAAGACATTTGCTTATTTGCTGCCGGTGCTGCAAGCCCGCGAACGTGCGATTGTTTCCACCGGAAGTAAAACGCTTCAGGACCAATTGTTCCATCACGATATTCCGTTGATCGTAGCAACTTTGGATTGGCCAATAAAAGTCGCGTTGTTGAAAGGTCGTAATAACTATTTGTGTCCCCAGCGCTTGGAAAATAGTATTTCAATGATTCGCAAAGACAATGATTCGCGGTTACTGCCTGATTTGATCGCTGTGCGGGAATGGTGGCAACAAACGACGACGGGCGATTTAACAGAGCTCGCTGACTTGCAAGGTGCCTCAATCGGATCGCTGATTACGGCCACCGCGGATAATTGCTTGGGTGGTGACTGTCCTAAAGTGAGCGAGTGTCCAGTGTATCAAGCACGAGCTCGGGCTCAGGAAGCTGACCTGGTGGTGGTCAATCACCACCTACTGTTTGCAGATATGGCATTGAAGGAAGAAGGTTTTGGCTCACTTTTACCAGAAGTAGGTACGATTGTGGTTGATGAGGCACATCAGATCATTGATGTTGCGCGGCGGTTCTTTGGTGAGCGGTTTAGTAGTCAGCAACTGGTGGCGCTCTGTCGAGACATACGGGTGGAGTTATTGAATTTCGGAAATGACGATATAGCGTTGCAGTTGGCTAGCGAAAATCTAGGTGCAGTAGTCCGACTCTTGATCGCTGAATTTGAGAAGACCCCAACTGAGTTGGAGCTCGATCAATTGCTGGGTGAACCGGCGATCGCGCTACGGATCGACGAGGTGGACCTTGCCTTGGGCCAATTGATTGCGTCTTTAGCGCCCGCTGCAGTGCGAAGTGGTTCGTTTGCTCATTGTTACTCTAGGGCGTTACGTCTGGCTGATTACCTGGCATTACTGACGGAGGCGGGTACCGACGATGATAATATCCACTGGCTAGAACGTCAGACCCAGGGTTTTACATTACATCTGTCGCCTATTTCAATTGCGACTCTGTTGGAAGCGGAGTTTGCCAGTGACAAAAGTTGGGTGTTAACCTCGGCGACGTTGTCCGTTGCCAATGAGTTCACCCACTTTAAGCGCTACCTGGGACTCGTTGATATCCAAGAGCGAATCTTTGAAAGCCCGTTCTGTTTCGTCAAGCAGGTGAAGGCACACATTCCGCAGGATTTGCCTTTACCAGGTACGGACCGGCATACGCGTCTACTGGTCCACTATTGTATGCCGCTTATTCGTAGTCATAATGGGCGTACCTTCTTCTTGTTTACGAGCTACAGGGCTTTGCGAATTGCGCGGGAGATATTTGAGGCGCACGTTGACCTGCCGATTCTGGTTCAAGGCAGTATGGCAAAGCCGAAATTATTGGCTCAGTTTCGTGAAACGCCGGGCTGTACTTTGCTGGCGACCAACAGCTTTTGGGAGGGAGTGGATGTTAGAGGTGCCGACCTTAGATGTTTGATTATTGATAAATTACCCTTCTCCAGTCCGGAAGATCCAATGACGGCTGCCCAGTTCAAAGCAGTGATTGCGGCTGGTGGTAATGCCTTTTTTGATCATGCTGTTCCTGAGGCTGCAATAGCTCTCAAGCAAGGGTTTGGTCGTTTGATTCGCCAGGAGTCTGACAAGGGCCTGTTTGTGCTCGGAGATCCCCGTGTCAACACTCGCCGCTACGGTAAGCTGTTCTTGAACAGTCTGCCTGAAATGGAATGGCTCGAGAGCTCAGAGCAAGCCGTTAACTATTTGGAAAACTTACACGAATGAAAGTATTGGCGATAGAAACCTCAACCACAGCCTGCAGTTTAGGACTGCGGATTGACGGTGAGACCGTTGAACAGACAACGCAATTGGGTCGTAATCACAGCCGGGAAATATTACCGTTGATCTCGGGCCTGTTAGCAGAGACGGCGATAGATTTGCGCTCGCTGGATTTGATCGTCTATGGCAAGGGACCAGGATCCTTTACTGGATTGCGTATTGCCCTGGGTGTGGTTCAGGGCTTGGCTTATGGCGTTGGCATTCCTGTTGTGGGGATATCGACCCTGGCTTGCTGTGCCCAGGGTCGGTATCGTATGTTTGGCGATGAACAGATCGTTGTTGCCCAGACAGCACGCCTGACAGAGGTGTTTTTCGGTGCCTACGAAGTCAATCAAGGTTTCGTTGAGCCGATCTTGGCGGATACCATATTTGAAGCGGCACAAGTACCCGAGTTAGCCGCTGGTAGCTGGGTCGGAATCGGTAGTGCGTGGCAGTTACGAGAGACCATGGAAGCCGCCTTGTGCGTAAAGATGGCCGATGTCCAGCTTGAGGTCTTCCCACGAGCCCATGATCTGCTCGATCTTGGAATTGTGGGCTATGAATCCGGTGAAGCCATCAGCCCCATGTTGGCGACACCTGAATACCTGCGGGAGCAGGTGGCTAATAAGCCAGGGTCTGGAACGAAATAACGCTATGGCGGTTGCCGCCGTTGTGGGTAACTGAGCCTGACGGTAGCACCTGCATGCCACATTTCTGACACGCAGTTACCTGACAATTTACGCAATAAATTACACGACAATATGCCCTAGAAGCTGTTGAAGCGATGATGATGGCCACAATTGATGCTTGGTTCCCCACTCTATGTCACGATTTCAGTTAATCCACGGACCTACCGGTTATCAACTGCAGGATCAGGCGAGTCTGCAAAAGCCGCTATTGATCGATTTTAATGCGGGCGCTCTGCAGTATCGGCGTAACCACGGAGGCAAGAAAGAATTGTTGCTTAAGGCCATATCAGCCAAGCCTGGACAGCAGGTGATCGACTGTACCGCGGGCTTAGGTGTTGATGCGTTCCTGATGGCTGCCAGCGGCTGCACAGTGACGTTGCTCGAACGTTCGCCGGTGTTGGCCCTGCTGCTTGCTGACGGCCTCTCTAGAGGGCGTGAGGGGCCGGAGACGCAGTCGATTGTTGCCAGGATGGCGTTGGTTCAGACGGATGCCATCGAATGGTTGGGGCGTTTAGAGAAGCCTGCAGACACGATCTATATCGATCAAATGTTTCCACATCGACAAAAGTCGGCGGCGGTCAAAGGGGGAATGCAGCTACTGCAAAAATTCCTGGGTGATGATGGCCATGTCGCTGATCTGCTGGCGGCTGCGTTGGCGACTAACAGTCGCCGGGTCGTGGTCAAACGACCGTTGGTAGGCGGTGACAGTGAAGGTATGGCGCCACACTATCAGCTCAAGGCTAAAGCCAGCCGGTTTGATATCTACCTGCAAAACCCGGCAACTCATTAATGCCGCGAGTCAGGCGGCGGGTTCAGCGTCATCAACGGACTGAGTCAGGTGTCGGCGGACTAGCTGGCGAACATTCACCTTGATGTCCTCTTCAAGACTACCCTGTACGGTTTGTCTGAACAGTTTAAATGCTGGGTACAGACTTAATTGTTGCTGTTGATGACCGATAATCTGCCTGGCCTTCAAGGTTGCGATCAAAGTTGAAAATAATGACTTGTCAAAAAACTCAGGTGCGTTGATACCATAAAATACCGACAGTTGGTGCCCGATAGTCCCAGCGGTAGATTCCACTTCTCGTAATGTTAAATGGCTTCCATGCTCGAGTAACTCGCTGACGATAAAGAAGCGCTGCAGGGTCGGTTCGATGATACTACCGAGTTCCATAAGGTTTGCATAAGCGTCACTGGTCACCTCGGGACAGCTCAGTCGGCTACCGTCTCTATCAACTAACTGAATGCTCGCCAGAACGTCGACGATGCGACTGATCACTACTGGCAGCTCAGACTCATCCCAGGGTAAGAAGAACTCTGCTCGTAAACAGGGGTAGAGTGTCTGGCAAGTGGTGCTCAAATCATCAAGGCAGTAACCCTTTTGGATCAGGCGGGCGATGAGTGCAGGCAGAGCGAATACGTGAATCGTGTTGTTCCGGTAGTAGCTCAGTAGTATCGGCAAGGGTGACGGTGCACTCAAGACGCTGCCAAAAGATTCTTGGGTTCGCAAAATACCCGTGACTGCGACGGCCTCATCGATAATTGCATTGGCGGATAAGTCCGTGATCGAGAGATAAGGACCAGGCACCATGCCTTGCGCGACCTTGATTAGGGTGTTGACATGGTTGGCTAGCCGAGTCTCTTCGATATTTTGCCGAGGGGCAGAGAGCAAAATAGTAGCCACTAGGTTGACGGGATTAATTGCGGCCGCGGCGTTGATAGCTTGAGACAGTTGATTCGCCAGCAAACTACAGGTCCTGGCGAAATCAGCAGAGTCAACGGTGTCGACTTGTTGCCAGTTAGCGAGATGCTGGTCAAAAAAAGCGTGGAGATGGACGGGTTCGCCGAAATTCACGGTGACTTTGCCGAAAACATTCTTCAGTGACCCCAGGACCCTGAAAATATCCATAATGGACTCGTCTTTTTTTGCGGCGCCGGATAGTTCGTCGAGGTAAGTCGCATCTTCAAGGATTTTCTCGTAGCCAAAGTAGACGGGCATAAAACAGATCGGCTTTGAAGCATCGCGCTGAAAACTGCGCATGGTCATACTTAACATGCCCGTGCGAGGTTGTAGAGAACGTCCGGTTCGACTCCGACCGCCTTCTATGAAATATTCAACCGAGTAGCCACGGGTAAACATCAAGTGCAGGTATTCATCGAACACCGCCTTGTAGAGTGCGTCACCTTGGAATGATCGGCGCATGAAAAACGCGCCAGCTCGTCGGAGTAAAGGCCCCACAATTGGCATATTGAGGTTTTTGCCTGCCGCGATATGCGGTGGACTCAAACCATTATGGTAAAGGACATAGGACAGCAGTAAATAATCGATGTGGCTACGGTGGCAGGGCACGTAGACAATTTCATGGTTCCTGGCCAGTTCTTTGACCTGGTTGATGTTGTTGATGTCCACCCCGTCATAAAGCTTGTTCCAAAGCCAGGTTAGAATGCCGTGGAAGAACCGGATAACTCGGTAGGACTGGTGAGAAGCAATTTCATTGGCATACGCCAATGCTTTCTTTTCCACTTTGGTGACGGCGCCACGCTTGTGCCTGGCCTCTTTTTCGATCGCGGCGCGAACGGCTGCACTGCTCATCATAGACTGAATCAAGGTTCGACGATGAGAAATGTCTGGGCCCAGAATCGCCTGCTTCTGCTGATTAAAGCGGACTCGCAGCAGCCGCAGCAGCTTCCGTTCATGCTTCTCATCAGCAGCAGAATCTGTCGTCAGCTCACTGAGATCAATCGCTTGACTGAATTGGACCAGGATATGTTTTGAATGAAAGATGATGGCTAAGAGTTTTTTGAGGCGGCTGGTGACGGTCCAATTCTCAGAAAACAGGTGTTTAAACCAAGATCCCTCGCGGTCCGGCTGATGCCCCCAGAAGAGTGATACAGGGATCAGTTTAATGGGACGGGATTGCTCAGCCTGTTGCTCTAATAATTTTGTCAGTCGGCCCGTATACTGCCGCTGAGTTTTGCGGCCCAGTGCACCTTCAGGCTGGCCGAGGAAGAAGAATGCGCCTCGCTGTTGAGCTTGGCCGAGCGGGTCTGAGGGTCTTGGCAGGCCGGCGGCTTCGCAGGCCTTGTCGATGACCAATAGGTCGGCGATAGACCGGTACGGCAGGACATAACAAACGTCATCAAGCGTGTTTATCCCAAGAGTAGTCTCGTCACAGCCGAGAATAGTTGGCTTGATCCAGCTGAATAACAGTTTTTGTAAAACATGAAACTGACGGGCCTTGAGTCGGGTCATCAGCGATGCGCTGGGAGCCTCTCGATTAACGTTTGCCATCGAATAGATCCGAAATTGCATCTAACGGATCTCGTCCCTCAATTTGTACTTCCCATATACCGGAATACTTACGTTTGCTCATGTCCTTGACGTCTTCTTTGGTGGCGAGCACCGTGGGTCTCAGGAACACTAGTAGATTCTGCTTCTCTCGAATCTTGTTGCTGCTCTTGAATAAGCGGCCCAGGATAGGAATATCTTTGAGCAACGGCACTCCAGAGCTGACGTCAGTGATCTTGTCTCGAATGAGCCCACCTAAGATGATGACTTCACGGTCGTCGGCCAGCACTGTCGTGTCGATAGTGCGCTTGTTGGTAATCAAGTCGGCGCTGCCATCGCTGCCGATGGAAGCCAGGCTGGTCTTGTCAACTTCCGAAACCTCCTGATGGATCTCGAGGCGAACGAGGGCGCCGTCATGGACATGCGGCGTCACTTCCAGGGTCAGGCCCACATCTTCCCGTTGAATCGTTGTAAAGGGGTTGCTGGCGCCATTGCTACCGCTGGTTGTTGAGCCCGTGCGAAAAGGCACGTTCTGACCGACAACGATTTTAGCCTGTTCATTGTCCATGGTGGTGATACTGGGAGTGGACAACAGGTTGACGTCAGAGTTAGCCGACAGTGCGCGAACGATGACGCCGAAGTTAACCCCGCTGCTGCGTTTAGCCGCAGCAAGTAGCGGTGTACTGCCCAGATCAGGGACGCTAGATAATTGGCCGTCACCCGCGGCAAGGTTTGCCAGGACGCTTGCCAACGTGCCTGATGGAGCGGTCACACCGACGGGCAAAGCGCTGCCAGAAACATCTCCAATCGCCAGTTCCGTGCCAAGGGTGCGGGTAAAATCAGAGGTGACCTCGACGATCGCCGCTTCTATGAGTACTTGCAGGCGGCGAATATCTAAACGCGCGATGATTTCTTTCAGCTCCGCCATGGTCGCCGGGTCGGCGCGGATAACCAAGGCATTGAGGGATTCATCGGCTTGAATGCTGGTGGCAATGGCCTGGCTCGCCGAGTCTTTCGGGCTTTTATCAGCGATTAGGTTTTTGAGAATTTCGGCGAGTTGCACCGCATCAGAGTGGGCCAGCCGGACCACCTGAATGGTACCGCCACGGTTTGCGGGGACGTCTAGTTCGCCGACCAGCCTAGCCACCTTATCCAAGGTCTCGGGTTCACCCTTGATAATCAAACTGTTGGTTCGTTCGCTGGCGACAACCATCACGCGGTTGGGTCCCTTGGCGCCTTTGCCCATTTGTTCGGGTGCCAGTTGTTCTAGCAGGCTGACGACGTCTTCGATCCAGGCATTCTGGAGCCGGATAATGCGAGTCGTTGAATTATCCGCGATGTCGATTCGATTGATGATCTGGGTTAGTCGAGCGATGTTTTCTGCATGATCACTGATGATCAAGGCGTTTGGCTCTGATAGGCCGGCAATATGACCATACTGGGGTATTAAAGGTCGGAGAATCTTAACCAGTTCATTCGAATCGGTATTTTTAACGCTTAGCACCTGAGTCACCAATTCTTCGCCTGGATTCTCAGTGGAAAAATCCTGGGGATTACCACTCTGCTTGGCGAGGACCTGCTGAACGATACGAACCACATTGCCGGAAGGGACTGCTGCAAAACCATGGACCCGTAGGACCGCCAGAAACAATTCATAGACGGCGGGCGTATCCATGGAGGTATTGGAAATGACAGTAACATTGCCTTTAACCCGGGGATCGACAATAAAACTCTTGCCGGTGATGGCGGATACCTGAGTCACAAACTCACGGATATCGGCATTTTTCAGATTGATTTTCCAGTTCTCTTGGCTCGCTGCCGGTAGCGACAGTACTAGCGACAGTAGTAGCAAGGTGCTGACGAAGGTTATCCTGAGGGTGAGTCTGTGTCCCATTGACAGCATAGTCTGGTGAAATCCCTTGAAAAGGCGAATGTTACTGTAATTCCCCGGATAACCCAACGATCATCAGTGGTATGCGCAACTTAGTGTTCAAGCTGTGTGCGGATCTACTGTTCTGGAATGGGTACCGTGAGGAAGAATCGTCGATCATCTCGCTGGATCTCAACCCGAACGCGACGTTGCTCCATAGCCTGGTCGATTAGTGCGCTGTCGCTGCGAACATCGCCTACAGGTGTGCCGTTGACTGACAGAATCATGTCACCCTCTTGAAGTCCGGCCTGCAGCATTTTCTGGGAGGGCAATTCATCGCTGATACGATAGCCACTAGCCTCGCCTTCACTCACGGCGCTGACGCCCAACTCGCTCAACAGACCTGCTGGGTCTGATTCGAGTCTGTCGCGATATTCATTGACAAAATTTTTCAGGTTAGCGCCGGGCTGGGCGACTGCAGTTCGCGGAGTGCGCTGCCGATCAGCAATGCGCTGCCTGATTTGGCTGAGTCTGGACGCTGGGTTATTGAATTCCACCGCGGGTTCCGGTGAGGCCGTCTCGTTGGCGCTGAATTGCTGACGTATGTTGCTATCGGAGAACATCAGTTTCTCGATTTGACCGCCGCGCTTAAGGAGGATGTGGTCATTCAATACAGCCTCAAGTACAGCGTTGCCAGGGAGTCGATCGCCAATGCTGAAGAGTTCGCCGTCTTTGCCCCGTTCCGCGACGATGGCGGTTGAATCTGCTGTCACTGTAGCTATAAAGACGCCTTGTAATTCCAGATTTAACCGGGTTTCCGGTGCCTCTGCGGCGACTACAACGTTAGATTGTTGGACGTCACCAAATAGGTTGAGTTTGGCAATGCTACTGGCTGGCTTACGGGGGCTTTCAACAGCGTTCCCAGCGGGTGCGACGATGCTCACAGGAGCCTTGTCATCCCAGTGCTCCAGCGCGAACAAGATGCCATTGGCCAGGCTCAGACCGATGACCATCGCCATCACGACACCGATGGACGTGGCCAGTTGTCGCCGGTACTGCTGATAGAAAGCAACGATTGAATCCAAGTCAGTGCTCCAATAGGCGCCGTGGATAAAGGTTCAAAATAATTTTTCCTCCAGTGCCAGTGCGGTGTCATCGAGGCTGTCACTGGACGGCCAGGGTAGTTGGGCAAGCTTAAACAATCTAGCCTTTATAGCAACCTTCACCCAGCCGTCTGGCTTGAGCAGCAGGCTGACTAATTGGGCATCCAGGCCATTCTTTTGCTGAGTCACAGCGAGACTGAAATCCTTGTCCTGCAGGCTGATATGGCCCTGTAAGGGCGGCAAGTTAATCAATCCTGTACCTCGAGGATCTGGGAATGTGAGCTGTCCCCCGGCCCAATTCAGCCGACCAGTGGCCGCGCTGAGCCCGGTCTGATTGACACCAAGTTGGATGTTTTCAAGGGTCACATCGCCGCTGGTTGAGAGGCCAAAGCGCGCGCCCAGTTGATTCAGGTAGTCGGGCTGCAGGGTGCCGCTGAGATGCTCTAGCACTATACTGGAGGGTTTCAAGGTCATGAGTGCCAGCAGCTGGTGTCCGGTGCCCGTTGCATTGATTTGCACAGGCAGGCCGCCCGCTAACAATCGGTGGCTTGCCAGTTGCCAAGTAACCCGACTGGGGGTGAAATCGCCAACGCGCAAGTCGGCTTGTCCATTCCACAGGCTGCCTTCAATGTTCAATAGGCTCAGAGCCGGCAAAACCTCAGCGGTTTTATCCTTAAACTGTGCCCAGACAAGGCTGGCAGGTAGATACGTGATCAGGAATCCGAGGAATGCGACGAGACCGATGCTGGTATAGAGTAGGCTTCTGCGCATCAAACGAACCAGTTAACGATGGTTTCGCCGGCAGCCGTAAATCGACGCCAGCCCTGCTCATCGTTACCGTCCCAGCCGCCATTGCTGCAGCGAGTCTCTAAGCCCAATGCCTGCCACGCGGCCAGGGCGCAATCGCGGTCAGTTGCCCATGGAGTTTGGTCGGACTTGAACCAGACTGAGGTATATCCACCTTTAACGGCGTTCTCAACGATCACGCAAGATTGGCCATTAGCCAACGTGATGTTGGTAGTGGTGCCTCGGGTCGCGCACGTGATGGGGCCCATGAGGCTATTCAGCCAGGCTTGCAGATCGGCTAAGTCAGGTCGCTTGATATAGATTTCGATATCGGGGAAGGCTTGCGTGGCGTCGCTCATCAAGTTTCTTCGCCCACAAGCCGCTCGAGAATGTCGCTGTATATATGTGACAACTCAATGAGGTCAGCGGTCGCCACGCACTCGTTGATCTTGTGGATCGTATTATTCCGTGGCCCTAATTCGATGACTTGTGTTCCTGTAGGCGCAATGAACCGGCCGTCAGATGTACCGCCGGAGGTGGACAATTCGGTGACGATGCCAAGGCGAGCCGCGAGCACTTCTTGTACGGCTGGAATTAGCTCGCCGCCACTGGTCAGGAAGGGGAGCCCAGACAGAGACCAGTTGATCTCATAGTCAACGCCATGGTCCTGTAACAGTGTCTCCGTGCGCTGTCGCAGAGACGCTTCACTAGAGGCCGTCGAAAACCGAAAATTCAGCAGCAGGTTCATCTCTCCAGGAATCACATTGTTGGCTCCGGTGCCGCTATGGATATTCGAGATCTGCAAAGACGTAGGGGGAAAAGCGTCATTGCCGGCATCCCATTCGATATCTACCAGTTTCGCCAGTGCCGGCAAGGCCGAGTGAATCGGATTCAGTGCCTCGGTGGGATAGGCCACATGGCCCTGTACCCCCTTGATGGACAACTGCGCGTTGAGTGAGCCCCGTCTGCCACAGCGAACCACATCACCGAGCAGGAGATTGCTGGAAGGCTCGCCCACCAGACACCAGTCGATATGGGTGCCGCGGTTTTGTAGCTCCTCCATCACTCGGCGCGTACCATTCAGCGCCACAGCTTCTTCGTCACTGGTGATCAAGAAGCCGATAGTGCCGGGGTGATCAGCGTGCGTTGCCAGAAAGCGCTGGCACGCTGTGAGCATGGCGGCTAATGAGCCTTTCATATCTGCTGCGCCGCGGCCGAATAGTAAGCCGTCTTTGATGGTTGGCGCGAAGGGCGGGGTATGCCAGTCATCGAGGGGCCCGGGTGGTACAACATCGGTGTGGCCTGCGAAGACAAACAGTGGTGCGCCATCGCCGTGGAGTGCCCACAGGTTATCCACGTCGCCGAAGGGCATGGATTCGATGCGAAAACCGAGCGCGCTAAGATAGTCAGCCATCAGCCCCTGACAACCTGCGTCGTCAGGGGAGACCGACTCGGCACGGATGAGTTGCTGTGCCAGAGCCAGGGTCTCAGCGTCGAGGCGGGCGGGATTAGATTCAGTGCTCATCAGTGCTATCTACCTGAACTAGTTATGGGTATGCAGGGCCGGATTCAATTGAATGGCCTTACTGTTAGTTCGACATTCCACAGCGCCGGTGAGGGAATTGCGAATAAACAGCATATCCGACTGTCCCGCCAGATCTCTGGCTTTGACCGTTTGAACGGTCTTTTTGTTTTCGTCCAAGACGTGGACCCGCGTGCCGGCAGTAATGTACAGGCCAGCCTCGATAATGCAGCGATCGCCGAGGGGTATGCCGGTACCGGCATTGGCGCCGATCAAGCAATCTCGACCGATAGACAGAATCAGTTTACCGCCGCCTGAAAGTGTGCCCATAGTGCTGGCGCCGCCACCCAGGTCGCTACCAGCATGCATCACCACGCCCTGTGACAATCGACCCTCGACCATATTGGGGCCTTCTGTGCCGGCATTGAAGTTGATAAAACCCTCATGCATGACGGTTGTGCCTTCACCCAGATAAGCGCCCAGTCTAACCCGTGCCGAATGGGATATGCGCACACCGCTGGGTACCACATAGTTGGTCATCTTCGGGAACTTGTCGACTGCAGAAACCTCTAGCTGTTCGCCCCGAACCCTCGCTAGGGTCTGGGCTTCGGCGAGCTCTTCGGGATCGATGGCGCCGAGATTGGTCCAGGCAATAGTCGGCAATTGGGCAAAGATGCCGGTGAGGTTGATTTCGTTCGGCTGAACGTGACGATGGGATAGTAGATGTAACTTCAAGTAGGCCTCTGGTGTCGAGGCTAAGGCGGTATCTTGCTCGATCAGCGTAATTACCAGGGGGCGCACCGCATTCGTTAAGCTGTCGACAACGACCTGCTGCTCGGCAGTCAGCAGTGGCCGTAATTTTGGCAGAAGTGCTGCTGGCAGTTCAATGGTGGTATTACCACCGGCATAACCAAGTACGCCAGCCAGCGCCTCAATCTCTGTCTGGGCAGGTTTGAAAACCGGCTTCGGATAGTAAACCTCTAACCATTCGCCTTTGCGGTTCTGAGTGCCGATGCCGATGGCATAACTGAAAAAATCTGTGCTCATAGTAGTATCCTGTGACGCTTATGTTGAGTTCGATGGTGCGTACGGGAGCTTCGTCGCTGTACGCCATTTGATGTAAATACTGTTGATCTGCTCGCGGTCGTTTCTAGTGAGATGACCTCATGATTTGTCTGTTGATATTGCTATAGGTATTTTCGGTGTTGCATGAAGCTCCGCAGTCGACCGGCAGCCTCCACGCACTCATCCAACGTCGCCACCAGGGCCAATCTAACTCGGTCCTGACCAGGGTTGGCACCGTCTACAACCCTTGATAGATAACTGCCCGGCAACACCTTGATGTTGGCGCGGGCCAGCAACCGTTGGGCGAACTGCTCATCGTTGACCGGGGTCTGTGGCCACAAATAAAAACTGGCAGTCGGCTGCGTCATGGGCCAGACGTCCTGCAGTATCTCGCCCACTGCGGCATACTTCTGCCGATAGCTTGCTCGATTGTTGATGACGTGTTGTTCGTCATCCCATGCCGCGATACTCACCCTTTGATGATGGACTGACATGGCCGAGCCGTGGTACGTGCGGTACAACAAAAACGCGCGAATCAGTTCAGCATCACCACAGGCGTAGCCTGACCGCAGCCCAGGCAGGTTGGAGCGTTTCGACAGGCTATTGAAGGCAATGCAGTTTTTATAGTCGTGCCGGCCCATAGCACAGGCGGCCTCTAGTAATCCGGATGGTGGTGCCAGTTCGTCAGCGTAAATTTCCGAGTAGCATTCGTCTGACGCTATCACGAAATCATATTCATCGGAGAGTCGAATCAAGGATTGCATATCCTCAATCGAGGCGACAGCGCCCGTTGGATTCCCCGGCGTACACAAATAGAGTAAGGAACATTTTTGCCATTGCGCTTCAGTGACAACGGAGAAGTCCGGTAAATAGTCAGTCGCTGCAGTACAGGGTACATATACTGGCGTGCTACCCGCGAGCAAAGCGGCGCCTTCGTAGATCTGATAAAAGGGATTGGGCATCAACGTACAGCTCTGTGCTCGGCTGTCGATCACGGTTTGCGCAATGGCGAACAATGCTTCACGGCTGCCAGTAACGGGCAAGACCTGGGTTTCCGGGTCAATTGGGCTCGCAGCCAGGTTAAAGCGCCGATTAACGAAGTTTGCTATGGATGCTCGCAGTTCAGGTATACCACGGGTCGGCGGGTAGGTTCCAAGGCCTTGGACAACACCGGTCTGCTCGAGATATTTGGCGATAATAAAGTCGGGGGCTGGATGTTTGGGTTCTCCCAGCGACAAAGCGATAAACGCGTGCTCCGGCGCAGGCGTAATGTCAGCCAATAAGCGGTTGAGTCGTTCAAAGGGGTAGGGCTTGAGTAGTTCGAGCTGTTTATTCATGGTGTCGCCTGCTGGACATGCTGATCCAGTTCTTCGCAGATTCGTTGTTGTAAAATGTCGCATGCTATTGGGTCAATAATCGCGTTGTTTTGCCTGTCTGCTATAAAGAAAATATCTTCGACTCGCTCGCCGAGAGTGGTAATTTTAGCGCTGTTGAGGCTGATATCCAGCTCGACGAAAATGTTGGCGATAATGGCTAGCAGCCCGGGTCGGTCGGGGGCGACTACTTCGAGAATCGTTTGGTTATTGCTCTCGTCCTGGTTGATTCTTACCTGGGTTTTCAATGAGAACTGCTTCAACAGTCGCGGTGTGCGACGGTTAGTGTTGGGTTTAAATTCGCCTTGCTGCAGTAGATGTTCGCGCAAGGTTTTTTTGATTCTATCGAGTCGATTTTTTTGCTCGCCGATCGCTCTGCCATGTTCGTCAAGCACCACGAAAGTGTCGAAAATTTGCCCGTCTTTGGAAGCCGCGATTCGAGCATCGACGATATTCAGTCCGAGTCGATCGAAGGCTGTGACCGAGGCAACAAATAAAGACTCGTGCGCCGGGCCGTGGATAAAGATATGGGTTGCGCCTTCATCCAAGCGGTCGTTGCCATCATTACGAATCAAGATCAGTGGACCGCTGGCCGGATCATGTTCACTGATGGCGATCGTGTGCCAAGCAATATCACTGACTGATTCGCGGACAAAGTAGTCATCGTCAACGCCGCCCCAGATAGACAGGATTGTCTCTCGGCTCAAGCCATGTTCCTGTAGGCGCTCGATCGCATGGTTCTGCGTTTCGCTGATGTATTCTTTGCGATCTACTTGATTTTCGGGCCCCAGCCTCAGGGTGCGTTTAGTGTCGTTGTAGAGTTGGCGCATCAATGATGCACGCCAGCTGTTCCACAAGGTGGTGTTGGTGGCATTGATGTCTGCCACCGTCAGAGCATAGAGATAATCTAGTCGAACTTGATCTTGCACCAGCAGCGCAAATTCCTGAATGACTTCAGGGTCAGAGAGATCCTTACGCTGCGCGGTGGTAGACATGGTCAGATGGTTTTTGACGAGCCAGCAAACAAGGTTGGTGTCCCAAGTGCCAAGTCCATGGCGCTCACAGAAGCTTGTCGCGACCTGAACACCCAGCTCAGAGTGATCTCCGCCCCGACCCTTGGCGATGTCGTGATACAGACCGGCGATGTACAACAGTTCGATTTTTGGCAGGCGCGGGTGAATGTGTGCGGCGATTGGAAACATTTGCTCCTGGTTTTTGTAGCGGAAACGGCGCATGTTCCGCACCACTTGCAACGTATGGGCATCGACGGTGTAGACGTGAAACAGATCGAATTGCATCAGGCCAATGACGCGGCCAAATTCTGGCAGATAGGCCCCTAAAATGCCGTACCGTTCCATGCGCCGCAGTTGTGTGAACAGATGTTCAGAGGACCGCAGCAGATCAAGAAACAGCCGAGTGACCTTTGGGTCATGGCGAAATGCATCATCAATACGGAACAGGTTGCTGGTCAGCAGGCGAATGGTAGAGGCGCGCACGCCCTCGATACTCGCGTCATTGGCGATGATGACGAACATTTCCATCAGAGCGGCGGGTTCTTCGGCAAACACCGCTTCATGAGTGACTTCGATATGGTGGTTGAATATCTGGAAGCGCTCATTGACCGGAGTGATTTTCGCGCGCTCCTTTGAGCGAACGATCTCTTCGTCAAAGTGTTGCAGCAAAAGCTCGTTGGTGGCTCGAATCTCCATCGCAGCCCGATAGTAGGTCTGCATGAATTGTTCGACGGCGAGTTGGTCTTGGTCTTTATAGCCGAGGATTTCAGCGAGTTGGCGCTGGTAGTCGAACAATAATCTATCATCCATGCGGTCGGCAATCAGGTGTAGACCATAACGGATTTTCCAGAGTAGCCGACGGCCACGGGTCAGAATCTCACTCTCGGCTTGAGTCAGAAATTGGCGCTCTACCAGATCGGCAAATGTCGCAGCACCGTACTTGCGCTTGGCTATCCACATCACTGTGTGGATGTCGCGGAGACCGCCGGGAGAAGTCTTAACATTCGGCTCAAGGCTGTACTCGGTATGTTCTGACTTTCGATGGCGCTCTTCTTGCTCGGCGCGTTTAGCGGCATAGAATTTTTTCGGCGGCCAGATTTTCTCGGCGCGAATGGCATGGAACATCATGTCCCGCAGTGTATCGTCACCGACGATAGTCCTGGCTTCCATCAGTGCCGTGATGATCGTGACGTCACGGGCTGCCTGGCTACGGCACTCACTGATGGAACGCACGCTATGGCCGACTTCCAGGCCAATGTCCCAAAGTAAAGTCAGGAAGCTTTGAATATTACTGGCGTGCCTTTCATAATTGCCACGCTCTAGCAGTATCAATAGGTCGATGTCAGAGTGCGGGTGGAGTTCGCCTCGTCCATAGCCACCAACTGCTACCAGGGAGACCCTGTGTTTACGCCAGCTTGAGAGGTTTTCATGCCAGTCAAAGCGATGCCAGGCGAGTTGCAACAGCTGGTCCATGAAATGCGCCCGATCGTGAACGAGGCGCTCAATGTCCTCGTGGGCATAGAAGCGTTTAGTGAGATCAGTGTTGCAGTCTTGCAGTGCCTGTTTGAACAGAGGTATAGCGCGTTTCGTGCCTTCCAGGTCGGTGCCAAGCTGCTCAATCAATGCGTCGATGGCTGGCACTAGCTCGACGAACCCGACCGCTCGATAGTCTCGTCGCCGCGGTAAGTCAATATCTCATAGCCGGTGTCGGTCACCAGGATGGTATGTTCGAACTGGGCCGTCAACTTGTGGTCCTTGGTGACAACCGTCCAGTCATCGGGGAGCAGTTTTACCGCTGCTTTGCCGGCATTGATCATGGGTTCGATGGTGAATGTCATGCCGGCCTCGAGCACAACACCGGTGCCGGCCCGTCCGTAGTGCAAGACTTGGGGTTCGTCATGAAAAACTGTGCCAATGCCGTGGCCGCAATACTCTCGAACCACCGAAAAGCGATTGCGCTCTGCATGGACTTGAATCACGTGGCCTATATCACCCAGATGCGCGCCGGGTTTGACCTGAGCGATACCTTTATACAGGCACTCCTGGGTGACCTGGATGAGTCGTTCTGCCAGAACACTGCCCTTACCAACGATAAATGTTTTGCTGGTATCGCCATGATAGGCGTCTTTCAGCAGCGTCACATCAATGTTGATGATATCGCCGTTTTTAAGGATTTTTTCATCTGAGGGAATGCCATGGCAGACCACATGGTTGACCGATGTGCAGATTGACTTGGGGAATCCTCGATAGTTCAGCGGTGCCGGGATCGCGTGTTGCACGTTGACCGTATAGTCATGGCAGATACGGTCCAGGTCACCAGTGGATACCCCAGGCTTAATATGTGCTTCGATCATCTCAAGTTGTTCGGCCGCTAGTGCGCCGACAGCACGCATCTTGGTGATTTCTTCGGGCGTTTTTAGATTAATAGGCATAAAACGTAGAGTGTCCGAGTCAGTATTTGGGTTCGTGTTTTCAGTCGCTGCCAGCAGGGGTGAATCGTCTGCTTGCCAGCCTGAATAAAATTAATGGCGTACTATAGCAGATTCGTGAAGCACTGATTAAGGGCTATTTCGACCCGGACGATGTCAGCGCTTATTTCAACCTTGCACCTGTGCTGGATCTCCCCGCCTTTCGAAAGCTTGCCCCGCCTTGCCCTTGCTTCTGCGGCCCGCCGATAGCGGCTGAGGGGAGAGATTCCGGTGATGTTTTTTGGGCTAAAATGGCCCGCTGATTGGCTTTGTGGCGAGAATATGGTATAAAGCGCGCCGGTCCGGGAAACGGGTCGAAGTGTGAATTAAACAAGAAGATAAACAAGAACTTAAACCAAAAAATTCTCACATGTACCGTCACATAGTTCGGGTGCTTGACATACGGATGAATAATCCGGATCGATAAGTTGGACTATGGGGTATATGGAGGCTTAACCCGAACTACAATGAGGTATTTATGTCAAACGTATCCATGCGTGAACTGCTGGAGGCCGGCGCTCACTTCGGTCACCAAACCCGTTACTGGAATCCCAAGATGCGCGAGTATATCTTCGGTGCCCGGAACAACATCCATATCATCAACCTGGAGCAAACCGTTCCCGCGTTGAACCAAGCCATGACTTATGTCCGCAACACAACCTCAAAGCGCAATAAGGTGCTGTTTGTCGGCACCAAGCGCAGCGCTAGCAAGATTGTCAAAGAGCAGGCCGAGCGATGTGGTATGCCTTATGTCGACAAGCGCTGGTTAGGCGGCATGCTGACTAACTTCAAGACGATTCGACAGTCAATTAAGCGTCTCCATGACCTCGAAATTCAGGCCGGCGATGGCACATTCGAGAAGCTGACTAAGAAAGAAGCACTGTCTCGTAAGCGTGACCTGGACAAGCTTGAAGTCAGCCTGGGTGGTATCAAGGACATGGGTGGATTGCCCGATATCATTTTTGTGGTTGATGTTGATCATGAGCGGATTGCTATTACAGAAGCCAACAAGCTGGGTATCCCCGTTGTCGGTATCGTTGATACCAACAGCAACCCTGATGGGGTGGATTATGTGATTCCCGGTAACGATGACGCGATTCGTTCCGTACGGATGTTTGTTCAAGCGATCGCCGACGCGGCAATAGAGGGCGTCGAGCAGTTCCAGGGCCCCACCAAGGTTGAAGAGTTCGCCGAAGTGAGTGAGCCAGCTGTCGTTGAAGCTGCCGCTGTCGAGCCAGCCGCTGAGCCAGCTGTAGCAGAGCCAGCAGCTGTTGAAGCTGCCAGCGAAGAAGTGCCAAAGGTCTAATTGACGAGTCGATCGGCGCGAGCGCCGGTCGATGTTGGTTCAACCCTTTGCGTTTCATGCAAGTAAAGGTCTTGCGAACAACTGTTTTCGGGCATTCCGAAGCGTTCGCGCAGACCAGACTAAGACATTCAAGAATGAGGTGAAAAGATGGCTGCAATCACAGCATCGATGGTCAAAGATTTAAGAGAGCGTACCGGTCTTGGTATGATGGATTGTAAAAAAGCCTTGGTCGAAGCGGACGGCGACGCGGAATTGGCGATTGAAAACCTGCGCAAGTCCAGTGGTATGAAAGCGGCGAAAAAAGCCGGCCGAACGGCTGCTGACGGGGCTATTGGTTCCAAAGTTGAGAACGGTCTGGGTGTTATGGTCGAAGTCAATTGCGAGACTGATTTTGCGGCCAAGGACGACAACTTTAAAAATTTTGTACAGATAGTCACAGATCAAATTTTCGCCGCCAAATCCGCTGATCTCCAAGCGCTGAATGATGCCGGCATGGAAAAAGTTCGCGAAGAGCTGGTGCAGAAAATCGGTGAGAATGTATCTATTCGCCGTGCAGCCGTGCTGGAAGGTAATATTACCCATTATATTCATGGCACCGGCAAGATAGGCGTCATGGTGATTCTTGAAGGTGGAGACGAGGAACTGGGCAAGGATATCGCCATGCATATCGCCGCTGCTGATCCTCAGCCACTGTATACGCACACGAGTGAAGTGCCTGCTGACCTTATTGCTAAGGAGCGCGAGATCTATGTCGCTCAGGCTGCAGAAAGTGGTAAGCCTGCAGAAATTGTTGAGAAAATGGTTGAAGGCCGAGTGCGCAAGTTCCTGGCGGAAATCAGCTTGGTGGAGCAGCCCTTCATTAAAAATCCAGATATGAAGATCGGTGCCCTGCTGAAGCAAGCCGGTGCAACGGTTGTTCAGTTCGTACGATATCAGGTGGGTGAAGGTATCGAAGTAGAGCATGTTGATTTTGCGACGGAAGTTGCGAGTACGATGGGCCAATAGATAGCCTTTGAGGCGGAACCGTCGAGTCATCGGTGGTACTGCCTCTGCCTCGCCTAAAATTCAAGGTCAAAATGGAGCTGTAATGCCAAATAAAGCGACACCGAAATACCAACGGATACTGCTTAAACTCAGCGGCGAAGCCCTTGGTTTAGAGGGTGTTGGCATTGATCCCAAGGTGCTGGATCGAACTGCCCTGGAAATTGGTCAGTTAATCGGGATTGGTGTCCAGGTCGGTTTAGTGGTGGGTGGCGGTAATCTGTTTCGTGGTGCCCAATTAAGTGCGGCGGGCCTGGACCGGGTCACTGGCGATCACATGGGCATGTTGGCGACGGTGATGAACGCGCTCGCCATGCGAGATGCGCTGGAGCGCTCGAATATCAAAACGGTGGTCATGTCCGCCATCCCCATGAGCGGTATCGTGGCTCACTATGACCGGCGCCTGGCAATTCGCCACCTGGTGCAGGGCGACGTGGTGATCTTCGCTGCCGGCACAGGCAATCCTTTTTTTACCACAGATACCGCTGCTTGCTTGCGCGGCATTGAAATTGATGCGGATATCGTGCTGAAAGCCACCAAAGTCGACGGTGTTTATAGTGCGGATCCGATGAAGGATCCGACGGCGACGCGGTATGATAGGCTCACCTACGACGAGGTGTTAGAAAAGCAGCTAGAGGTCATGGATCTCACAGCGATCTGCCTCGCGCGGGATCAGAATATGCCGCTTCGAGTGTTTGCCATGGAGCAGAGCGGGGCGTTGCGGAACGCCATTGTGGGCGAAGGTGAAGGCACCTTAATCGAATAAAGCTGATCGAATAAAGCTGATCGAATAAAGCTGATCGAAGACCGATACTGGCGAAGTAATAGGACTAATTTCAAGAAAGTTTAGCAGACTTAAAAGAGGAATCGACGTGCTGGAAGAAGTGAAGCAAGACGCGCAGCTACGAATGGATAAGTCCCTGGCAGCCCTGAGTAACGCGTTTACCCGTTTGCGCACTGGGCGAGCTCACCCTGGGTTGCTTGATGGCATCACTATCGATTACTACGGGACGCCGACGCCACTGAACCAGATCGCCAATATTAGTGTCGAGGATAATCGCACTTTGGCGGTTACCCCTTGGGAAAAGCCGATGATCCCGGTAGTCGAGAAGGCCATCTTAAAGTCAGACCTGGGTCTGAATCCGGCCACCAGTGGTGACAAAATTAGGTTGCCAATGCCGCCGCTGACCGAAGAGAATCGCCGTGACCTAACTAAAGTCGCGAAGAATGAGGCAGAAAATTCCCGAATCTCCATTCGAAACATTCGTCGTGATGCCAACGCGCAGCTCAAAGAGTTGCTAAAAGATAAGGACATTACTGAGGATGAAGCTCGCCGCGGTGAAGAGTTAATTCAGAAGTTGACCGACGAGAAAATCAAGGAAGTTGACTCATCCCTGGAAGCCAAAGAAAGAGATTTAATGGCGATCTAAGCCAAGGCATTTGAAGTCTCTGTTGGATTTTCTCCCAAAGAGCTTCGTTCCAATTCCATCGGCTGACTGTGAGTGATTCTGTGCGGATAGTGCGAAAAAATGAGGTTCATTCATGCTAAAGCAGCGAATAATCACCGCACTCATCCTGGCTCCAATCGTTATCGCTTGTGTGTTTTTTCTGCCTCCTGCGGGTTTCTCCGTGTTTCTCATTGGCGCCCTGACCGTTGGCGGCTGGGAATGGGCGAATCTGGCCCATTATGATGGCTGGCAGCGCTACCTCTATGCTTTGGCCATCGCGCTGTTGCTCGTTGCTGTGTCTTTTCTCATTAAGGACTCCGCGTCCTGGGCCCTGGCTATTCTCTTGATCGCTGGACTCTGGTGGGTGCTGGCGTTGTTTCTGGTGATCGACTATCCGCGGAGTCAACGCTATTGGTCTTCGAGTTGGGTGCTGACGTTGTTGGGCCCGATCATGTTAGTGCCGGGGTATGTCGGGCTGATGCAACTCAAACTAACGAATGATAGTCATTTTTTGATCCTGCTATTGTTTTTCCTCATCTGGGGTGCAGATATCGGCGCTTACTTTACCGGTCGGCGTTGGGGCGATAAAAAACTCGCGCCGGCAGTCAGTCCTGGGAAGTCCTGGGCCGGTTTCTATGGCGGTGTGACGTTGGCGACCCTGATCACTATTGCGATGTGTCTTTGGCTGGGTAAGCCGGTGATGTTGTCAGCTGCAGGTCTTGTGTTCCTGTTGGGCTGTATCCTGGTGGTCCTGTTTTCCGTGCTGGGCGACCTTACTGAGAGCATGTTCAAACGTCAGCGGGGGATCAAAGATTCCAGCCAACTGCTGCCAGGACACGGTGGTGTGCTTGATCGAGTTGACAGCTTACTGGCAGGGGCGCCGATTTTTGCGTTATTCGTCCTGCTGTTCGATTGGCAATGAGTATGAGCGATGTCATGAAGGAAAACAGCGGTAGGCGCAGGCGCGTGACGATACTCGGCTCGACAGGTAGTGTCGGGTTGAACACGCTGGATGTGATCGGCCGAAATTCAGATCGCTATGAGGTGTTTGCGCTAACAGCCAATACTAACTTTCAGTTGCTAGCGGATCAGTGTCGGCAATATCGCCCCCGTTTTGCTGTGCTTTGCGATGCAACGGCGGCGCTGCAGCTAAGCCAACTCTTGGCTGCGAGCCAAATACCCACTGAAATCCTGGTTGGGCCGGCTGGACTCGATCAAGTAGCCGCTCATGAGGACACTGATTACGTCATGGCGGCGATCGTCGGCGCTGCAGGTTTGGCGTCTGCCCTGGCGGCAGTGGAAGAGGGCAAGCGCTTGCTGCTCGCGAATAAAGAAGCCCTCGTCATGTCTGGCAGCTTGTTTATGCAGGCGGTGAAAACACACCAATCGACGCTACTGCCCATCGACAGTGAGCATAATGCCATTTTTCAAAGTATGGCGAACGGTGCAGCAAACCATGCTACTGGCATACGCAAAATTCTGTTAACGGGGTCTGGTGGTCCCTTGCGGCAGCTGCCGCTGGCGCAAATGTCACAGGTGACCCCTGATCAGGCCTGCGCTCATCCGAATTGGAGTATGGGTCGAAAGATCTCCGTAGATTCAGCGACGATGATGAACAAGGGTCTAGAGATTATTGAGGCTAAGTGGTTGTTTGATCTGGACGTGGATCAGATTGAGGTGGTGGTGCATCCCCAGAGCATTATCCATTCAATGGTGGACTATATCGACGGCTCGATTGTTGCCCAGCTAGGGAATCCGGACATGCGGACCCCTATAGCCCATGGCCTGGCCTGGCCAAACCGAGTCGATTCTGGCGTCTCGATGTTGGATATGACGGCTATCGGGCGACTTGACTTCGAACCACCTGACTTGCAGCGATTTCCCTGTTTGCGCCTGGCGCAGGAGGTGGCAAGAGGTGCTCAGAGCCTTGCGATCGCGATGAATGCGGCCAACGAAGTGGCGGTGCAGGCATTTTTGGATGAACTTATCACCTTTACCGACATCCCACTCATCATTGAATCGGTACTCGAACAGACAGACTCGGATGAAGCGCTTACAATGGCGTCGATTCTGGCGATTGATCACCAGGCAAGACAACAGGCAGGCAAAGCAATGCAGCGTAAAGGAGTATCGGTGACATCATCAAGGGCGGGAGACCCGAATGCTTGAAGTCCTACAAAGTGTCATTGCACTGATCGTTACTTTGTCGATCCTCGTGACGATTCATGAATATGGTCATTATGCTGCAGCACGGCTTTGTGGCGTTCACGTCCTGCGATTTAGCGTTGGTTTCGGCAAAGCGCTGTACACTCGCCGTGGAAGGGCGCCTGAGTCAATAGCGGTGCCTGTGGAGCAGGCGATCGCGACCCGCAGCAATGAGCCCTTAGAGGGTACCGAATTCACGATCGCCGCCATACCGCTGGGTGGTTACGTCAAGATGCTGGATGAACGCGAAGGCTTTGTGCCGGACGATCAGTTGCATCTGACCTTTAATCGTAAGCCTGTTTTACAACGCATCTTTATTGTTTCTGCCGGGCCCGCCGCGAATTTCTTGCTAGCGATTGCGGCGTACTGGGCCTTATTCACGCTGGGCGTCACTGGTATCGTGCCGTTATTGGGCGATATCGATCCGCAATCGAGTGCCGCCCGCGCCGGGCTTCATGCTAATCAAGAGATTGTGGCCGTTGACGGTGTGCCGACCAGCACCTGGTCCGAGGTTAATTTACGATTATTTAATCGAATCGGAGATTCCGGTGACATCCAACTGACGACCCGTGACTTTCAACCTCCGCTGAACGAGACATTCGAATCCGAGTTTGCCTCGGCGGGTGCGCCAGCACTGTTAGCACCGACCAGTCATTATGTCATCACTGTGGATCAATGGCTGTCAGACGTAGAGGAGCCAAATCCCGCTCGAGCCTTGGGTCTGGTGTTGAAGTTCCCGGAAATTCCCGCGGTGATTGGCTCGGTTATCGAGAATGAGCCGGCCGTTGCCGCCGGGCTTCTCAGCGGTGACAAGATTGTTGAGGCGAATGGTCAGTCTATCGACAGCTGGCCGCAATGGGTCACTCTTATTCAGGAGAATGCTGAAAAGCCGGTCAGTTTGCTGGTCCAACGTCGCACGGAAGTCCTTTATCTGACGATCATCCCGCGCGCAGTGGTGCGAGAAGGCAAAAGTGTCGGCTACGTGGGAGCATCAAGACAGTCGATCGATTTTCCCCCTGAGATGCAGAGAGTGGTATCATATCCGCTGTATAGCGCCTGGTTGCCGGCCGTACAGAAAACATGGTCAGTAACGGTATTTACCCTCGACTCGATCAAGAAAATGATAGTCGGGGCAATTTCACCCAAGAATCTCAGTGGGCCGATTACGATAGCCCAGATCGCAAGTGCCACGGCTCAGTCAGGACCCGAGAGTTTTGTGGGCTTTATTGCGCTTTTGAGTATTAGCCTGGGCGTACTGAATTTATTACCAATTCCGGTACTTGATGGTGGGCACTTACTATACTATCTCGTTGAGCTAGTCACGCGTCGACCAGTACCTGAAAAAATCCAGTTATGGGGTTTGCAGCTGGGCATGTTTATTATCGTCAGCATAATGCTGTTGGCTTTTTATAATGATCTAACAAGACTTTAATGTCTTCTCGGTTTCTGTTGAATATGGGTAACTTTCGTCTAATTACGTCAGGGCTGTTCTTCCTGACAACGGTGCTGGCAGCGTCTTCGGTATTCGCGTTTACTATTTCTGATATACGCATCGAGGGTCTTCAGCGGATGTCGGCAGGGAGTGTGTTTGCCGAAATTCCTTATAACGTTGGTGATGAGATAGATGATACCGAGTTGAGGCAGATCGTCAAAGGCGTATTCAAGACGGGGTCCTTCAGCGATGTTCAGGTAGGACGAGATGGCGATGTTCTGGTGGTGGTTGTGGAGGAAAGACCTGCTATCGACTCCATTGAGATTGATGGTAATAAGGCGATTAAGACTGAAGCCCTGCTTGAGGGTTTGGAAAAATCCGGATTGTCGCAAGGCGAAATTTTCAAGAAAGTCACACTAGAGCATATTCGTACTGACCTTGAGCGACAGTACGTTTCTCAGGGACGTTATGGCGCGAGCATTGAGACTGAAGTTGAGGAATTGCCGCGTAATCGCGTCACGCTGAAAATCAATGTGACCGAAGGCGATGTCTCGGGCATTCACCATATGAATATTGTCGGCAACAAGGTCTTCGATAACAAAACGTTGTTGGAAATTTTGGAATTGAAACTGCCGACGATATTGTCGTTTTATACCAAAGATGACCAATACTCGAAAGAGAAGCTGACAGGTGATCTTGAAAAGCTCGAGTCCTATTATCTCGATCGGGGCTACCTTAACTTTGTTATTGATTCTACCCAGGTTTCGATCTCACCCAATCGTGAAGATGTCTACATCACGATTAATGTTATCGAAGGTGAGAAGTTTATTGTTCGAGATGTTGATATCGCCGGGGAGTTACATGATGTGCCAGAATCGGCTATTCGATCGCTGCTGAGTGTCTACCCAGGGCAGGTGTTCTCTCGACAGTTAATCACGGACTCGGAAGAGCGGATCGAAGCTGCTCTCGGTAACTCGGGCTATACTTTTGCCAGTGCGACTGGCCAACCGGTGCCCACAGAGGCAGGCGATGAAGTCACAGTCAAATTTTTTATTGATGCCGGCCGACGAGCCTACGTGCGGCGAATCAACTTTCGAGGTAATACGCTAACCCAGGACAAGGTGCTGCGTCGAGAAATGCGCCAGATGGAAGGCGGTTGGGCCTCAACGGCTGCTATCGAACGCTCGAAGCTGCGTCTCGAACGGTTGGGGTTCTTTAAAGAGATCAACGTTGAAACCCCAGCGGTACCGGGTGTGGATGATCAGATCGACGTGGATTATACCGTTGAAGAGCAGCCTACGGGCTCAATCTCCGCAACCCTAGGCTACGCTGAGGCTGCCGGCCTGATTCTGGGTGCCAGTTACCAGCAGAATAACGTATTCGGTACGGGTAACAGTGTTAATCTGGGCGTAAACTACAGTGCTTTCCAGACATCGTACAACCTCTCCTACTTTGATCCTTACTATACGGTGGATGGCGTCAGTCGTGGTTACTCGGTGTTTTTTCGCAGCACTAGCTTTGATGAGCGTAATATCGCCCGATTCTCAACAGACGCCTATGGCGGTTCCGTTAACTTCGGCTATCCCATTAGCGAAGTCGCTAGAATTGGCTTCAATGTAGGCTATGAAAGTACCAACATCAAAGAGGGGATTTATCCGGCTCAGGAAATTTCTCAGTTCCTGTCCTCTGAAGGCAACAAGTTTAATCTAGTGTCCCTGTCGGCAACTTATAGTATGTCGGCCTTGAATCGTGGTCTGCTGCCAACGGCCGGCAAGTCGCAATCGCTGTCCTACGAGATGACTGTGCCCGGCAGTCAGTTAGAATTTTTCCGGGTAAATTATGAAGGGCAGATATTTTACCCGTTACCTAGTGTCTTCACTCTTCGATTGAAGACAACGCTGGGATATGGGGAGGGTTACGGTAAGACTAACTCGTTCCCATTTTATAAGAATTTTTATGCGGGCGGTTTTGGTTCTGTTCGTGGTTACGAGGCAAACACGCTTGGGCCGCGTTCGACACCTTCGCCGAACTCGACATTTATACGCCCGGAACCTATTGGCGGTAATATCCTTATCAGTGGCACGGCTGAAGTGTTATTTCCGCTGCCGTTCGTCAAAGATCAACGTCAGCTGAAGTCGGCCTTGTTCGTCGATGCAGGTAACGTTTTCAATTCGAATTGCCCGCCGGTCAGTCAAATCTGTCGAGATGTCAGTGATGGTGAATTACGCTACTCTGCCGGTCTCGCTGTGACCTGGGTGACGGGCTTTGCACCCATCAGTATTAGTATCAGCACGCCGTTTAACCGCAAACCCGGGGATGAAGGTGAGTCATTCCAATTTGAGTTGGGTCGAACGTTCTAGAGTTCATCACGACTGGTGTGTGGTTTGGAATGAAAGGTGGGTATCGCTAGCGGTAAATGTTTAGGCTGGTAGTCTGGAGTGCTCTAATCGAACTTTTCATGAAAAGACGGATCAGACTGATGACTATTGTTTGCGCAATCGGTCATTGAATCAATTTGGCGAATGTGTAAACATCCGCTCGGTGAGAAGCCGTTCATGACAGTAACCGAGATCAGCCGTATTACTGAGCTCGTAGCGACGATACAATAGTTGCAACAATTTCCGCGACAATTTCGCAACAACTTGCAGCAACAATGCCGCAAACAAGGAGAACACTAGTGCAGATCAAACAACGTATTATGGCAACTATTCTGACTGCTACGGCTGCAGTTTTCGGATTCGCCGCGCCCAACGTCTTCGCTGAAGTTAAAATTGCTGTTGTTGACGTTCAGGCAGCTATCCTGAACTCAGAGGAAGCCAAGCGTCTGATGGCTCAGATTCAGGAAGAGTTCAAGGCCGAAGAAGACCAAATTCGATCAATTCAATCTGAAGCTGCTGTATTGTATGAACGTTTGCAGAAAGATGGCGAAGTCATGAGTGAAGCGGAAAAGCGCAAAGTCCAGCAGCAAATCGAATCAAAGAACAATGACTTTGTTTACAATCGGAAGAAACTTCAGAGCCTGATCGAGCAACGGCAGCAAGAGTTGTTTGCGGGTGTCGACGCTAAAGTTCAAAGAGCGATTGAAGACCTGGTGAAAACTGAGGACTTTGATTTGATCTTGCCACGACAAGCAGCACTTTATGCAGGTGAGCTTTATAATATCACTCGCAAAGTCACTGAAAGACTCAATGAATTAGGTGCGAAGAACCCGTAAATCACACCAAAGGTTGATTTTAACGGTTAATCATACATGACGCTTTCAATCAGTCTCGGGGATCTGGCTCGGAAGTTTCAATTAGAGCTTATGGGTGATCCGACTATCGAAGTGAGCGGTATCGCAAATCTGCGAGATGCTCATTCGGCGCAACTGGCTTTCTTGTTTAGTTCGGCCTACCGGCCTATGTTGAATGAGACTGCCGCTGCCGCCGTTGTGATGCGCAAGGCAGATGCAGCAGGCAGCGATAAACCGGCTTTAATCAGTGAAGAACCGAGGATGGTTTGGGCCTTGATTGCCGAATTATTTGATCCAACCCCTGTGCCTGATCGAATCATTCACCCTTCCGCGCTTGTTCACCCGAGTGTTGCTGTCGGCAAAAATGTCACGATCGGCGCCAATGTAGTTATCGAAGCCGGTTGCCACATTGCTGATGACGTTAGTGTCGGTGCGGGATGTGTCATTGGTGAGGGCGTAAGCCTCGGTCATCAAACTCGATTGTTTGCGAATGTGACGCTCTATCACGGGGTTCATTTGGGTGATCAATGCATTGTCCATAGCGGCGCTGTGATAGGCGCTGACGGCTTTGGGTTCGAGTTTGATAAGGCAACGGCGACGTTAAAAAAAATCCCCCAAGTCTATGGTGTTCGTATTGGCCATAGAGTGGAGATAGGGGCGGGCACCACGATTGATCGAGGTGCACTCAATGATACGTTGATTGCGGACGGTGTGAAGCTGGATAATCAGGTTCAGGTGGGACACGGCACCCAGATTGGTGCGAACACTGCAATCTCAGGCTGTACCGCGATTGCCGGCAGTACTCGCATTGGCACCTATTGTTTGATTGGTGGTGCCGTGGGCATCATCGATAATATTGAGATAGTCGACCAGGTTGAGGTCACTGCCATGTCGTTGGTGAGCCAATCGATCATGAAGAAAGGCAGATACTCATCTGGTACGAGTCTGTTGCCGGGTAAAGACTGGAAGCGAAGTATTGTTGGATTCAAACGATTAGATGAGATTCTCAAACGGCTTCGCAGATTGGAGTCGGGCAGCGGCAGCTAGATGCCTCTACCAAGTAACACGCGAGGCGCCTTTAAAAGACGCGCTGTAGCTAACCCATGAGTAAAGAGAGATATGATGGAAGTGACTGAAATTTGGAAGTACCTGCCCCACCGATATCCCTTTTTGTTAGTGGATCGGGTTATCGAGTTTGAAGCCAACAAGCGTATCGTTGCCATCAAAAATGTCACAATCAACGAGCCGCAGTTTACGGGACACTTCCCGATGACGCCGGTATTTCCAGGCGTTATGATTGTCGAAGCGCTGGCGCAGGCGTCGGGTATTCTGGCTTTTAAAAGCCGTAATCGCACCCTCGAAGACGGCTATATTTATTATCTTGCTGGCACGGACAAAACCAAGTTTAAGCGCTCTGTCGTTCCAGGCGACCAATTGCGTCTGGAAGTCGAAATTGTCAATCTGCGCAGTCATTGGATGAAAGCGGTTGGTCGGGCCTATGTTGGTGATCAATTGGCATGTTCTAGCTTTCTCACCTGTGCGGAACAGAAGGTCACCTGACTACTGCGGTAATGATCAAGGCGTAGTGATGGTAAGCCCCGCACCTCAAACCAAACCCTTAACCATTGCCCTGCTTGCCGGGGAACTCTCTGGTGACAATCTCGGTGCGCCATTGATGCAGGCGATTCGGCGGACTCATCCTGATGTGCGGTTTGTTGGCATCGGCGGGCCGGCCATGGTCGCCGCTGGGCTGGAGTGTTGGACCGATATAGAAGTACTGTCGGTTAACGGTTTTATTGAGCCGCTGAAACGCCTGCCATCGCTACTCAAAATTCTGTTGTCGACCTCAGATGCCATCGTCAAGCTGCAGGTCGACTGTTTCATCGGGATTGATTTCAATTTTTTCAATGGTTTGCTTGAAGGTAGGCTGAAGAAACGCGGCATCAAGACTGTACATTATGTCTCACCTTCGGTTTGGGCCTGGCGCAAGGGGCGCATAAACAGTATTAAAAACAATGTTGATCTGATGTTGACTTTGTACCCTTTTGAAAATGAAATCTACGCTCAAAATCAGATCAATGCGGTGTTCGTTGGGCACCCCAGGGCTGATGAGATAGCGCCCATTCAAGACGAGCAGGCCAGAGAATCTGCCCGTGCGCAGCTGCAGATTAGCGTTGACCGGCCTGTTATTGCGCTGCTGCCAGGTAGTCGCGCCAGTGAAGTGGGCTTCAGCGGTCCGGATTTTCTGCAGGCGGCGCAATTAATTCAGGCGGAGCTTAGTGCGGTGGTCTTTGTCATACCGGCTGCTAATGAGCGCCGCGCTCGTCAGTTGCGACAGCTCATTGCGCGTTATGGTCAGGGACTGGATACGGTGCTGGTGGAGGGGCAGGCAGAGCTCGCCATGCTAGCGGCTGATGCGGTGGTAGTGAATGCCGGCACAGCGACCCTTGAGGCGATGCTGTTGCAGCGACCGATGGTAATGTCCTATCGGCTCGGTGCCATCACTTATGCCATCGTATCCCGGCTGGTGTCGACGCCGTATTTTGCCTTGCCGAATATTCTCTCCGGGCGGGAATTGGTGTGTGAGCTCATTCAGGACCAAGCGACTCCGGCAGCCTTGTGTCGAGAGACCTTAAGTTTGTTCGATGCTGCCAATCGAGCCGCATTGTTGGCCGAATATGCTGTTATCCATCAACAATTGCGCAGAAATGCCGGCGAGCAGGCCGCGACTGCAGTGCTGGGGCTATGCCAGCGACCAGTGGTGACCTAGTGTATTGGCGAGAATATTGCGCCGGCGTCGATGAGGTTGGTCGAGGGCCGCTGGCCGGTGCCGTTTATGCAGCGGCTGTCATTCTCGACCCATTCGTACCTATTGACGGATTGCGCGACTCTAAGGCGTTGAGCCTGAAAAAGCGTGAAGCCCTTGAGCCGCTGATTAAATCCCAGGCGGTAGCCTACTGTGTCGCCTCAGCCAGTGTCGTTGAAATCGATCAGATCAATATCCTGCAAGCCAGCATGCTAGCCATGCAGCGGGCTGTGGCCGGCTTAGATTCGGTGGTGGATTTCGTACTTGTGGATGGTAATCGTAGCCCGGTGTTTGCGTGCCCCTCGGAATGGTTGGTCAAAGGTGATACCAAATTTGATGCGATCAAGGCCGCCTCAATCATTGCCAAAGTGGCTCGCGATCGCGAGATGTTGCGGCTCGATGCCCTCTATCCTGCGTATGGCTTTAGTCAGCACAAGGGCTATCCGACACCTTTGCATCTGGCTGCGCTGCAAAAGTATGGGCCGTCCGCGGTCCACCGCCTGTCTTTCGGGCCCTGCAAATCCGCGGCTCTGAGACAGTCGAAGGATCGGCAGGGTGTCCCTTAGCTGTGTCCTGAGTGAAACATCGCCAGTTTGTCGCAGTAGATTGAGGACTATGGCAATGAATGGCGGCCTATGTGAACATAAGTTTTCGACAACATTTTTGTTAATCTAATTGATTAATTTAATTCATTAACCTAACGGACGGGTGAGTCAATGGACCAGCAACGAGAGTTTGATGTGGTGCTATTTGGGGCGACGGGTTTTACCGGCAAGCTGGTGGCTGAGTACCTTTATAAAACCTACGGCGTTGGGGGTGAGCTGAGATGGGCACTGGCTGGTCGTAACCAGGCCAAGCTCGAAGCCGTGCGCACAGATCTGATCGCTGCTGGCGGAACCACAGTAGAGCTTATCGTCGTCGATAGCATGGATCAGGCTGCCATGAACGCCTTGGCGGCTCGAACGACCGTGGTCTGCACAACGGTTGGGCCTTATGCCCTTTATGGGACGCCGCTGGTGGCTGCCTGTGTCGCCCATGGCACCCATTACTGCGACTTGACGGGTGAAGTGCAGTGGATGCATCGCGTGATCAACGAGTATCAGACTGCTGCGGAGGCCTCCGGTGCCCGCATCGTTCACACCTGCGGCTTCGACAGCATACCGTCAGATTTAGGGGCCTTCTACGTGCAGGCGCAGATGCATGCCCGGCATGGTGTTTATGCCCAGCAGGTAAAGTATCGCGTGGTTAAGGCTGAGGGTGGTATGAGTGGCGGAACGGTTGCCAGCATGATGAACATGATGGAGGAAGTGAAAGCCGATCCTGGCATAGGTGAGATTATTAATGATCCTTATGCCCTCGACCCGGTGAACATGCCGCGCGGTCCAGACGGACCGGATCAGGTTGCTCCCCTGTATGACGCCCAATTTAAACAGTGGACAGCGCCCTTCGTTATGGCGGCGATCAATACTCGGGTCGTGCGCCGCAGCAACGCCTTATTGGGCTATCGCTACGGGTCGCAGTTTAGATATGACGAGGCGATCTTAACGGGCGCCGGTCCCGTGGGTTATATGAAAGCGGTCGCCGTCGCCTCGGGCACCTTCTTGATGATGATAGCCTCTGCGGTTGCGCCGTTACGTAACCTGTTGAAGTCGGCCTTACCCGCGCAGGGCGAGGGGCCGAGCCCTGAGACTATCGAAAAGGGTTCCTTTGTGATTGACCTGTTGGCGCTGCATCCCACCGATGCCAGTAAAAATCTGCGGGCCCGAGTCACGGCAGATCGCGATCCCGGTTACGGCGCCACCGCCAAGATGCTGGGCGAAAGTGCCGTGTGTTTGGCGCTCGACGAACTTGACGCTGGTGGTGGATGCCTGACGCCTTCAACGGCCATGGGCATGGCGCTGATCAATCGACTGGTGGAGAAAGGGGGCATGACCTTTGAGATTCTTGATCAGTCCTGATCAGTCCTGCTCAAGCGCGCAGCCTGGCCGATGCAAGCAGCGACTTCGGCAGAGACCCTTTAGTCAGCGGCTATGACCGCGCAACGGAAGGCGCAGATGAATATTTGGGTTGACGCAGACGCCTGCCCGGTAGTGATTAAGGAGATACTATTCCGGGCGGCAGAACGAACCGGTGTGGTAGTGACTCTGGTCGCCAATCAATGGCTGCGAACGCCGCCGTTGGCGAATATTAGAGCCATTCAGGTGATGCCAGGATTCGATGTAGCTGACGCTGAGATTGTAAAACGCCTGGCCGCCGGCGATCTGGTGATCACCAGTGATATTCCGCTGGCGGCCGAAGTCTTGGAAAAACAGGGCCTGGCCCTGAGCCCGCGCGGGGAGCTATTTTCAGCAGAAAATATCAAGGCGCGATTAGGTATGCGGGATTTTCTCGATACCTTGCGTGCCAGTGGCGTTAATACCGGCGGGCCGCCGACCCTGAATCAACAGGATCGACAGCTATTCGCCAATCAGCTGGATCGGTTGCTGAACCAATTCTGCGACTGAGACGCCGGATGACCTACAGAACAATGACATTCACCGCCTGGGGGCCTTTTTGGCCCTGCTCAATCTCAAACTCCACTGTTTGTCCGTCCATTAATGTTTTAAAACCGGCGGATTGAATCGCGCGAAAATGGACGAAAACATCGGGTCCACTTTCCTGTTCAATAAAACCAAAGCCCTTCTTCTCGTCAAACCATTTCACTTTTCCAGTCATCTTAGCCATCACTGTTCTCCCATAGTAGATTGATCATCAGTCCTGGGTTTGCCCTTGAGAATGAACGCTGAGTTCTGCCAAAGGATAAATCCAATTTGCTGGATTGCGGCACGATGCAGGCAATACTTTTGACCGGACCAGTAACAGTGGCGAGTGCACTATCGACGTGACCTAGACCTAAATAGTCGCTGTACTCTGTACCAGCGAAAAAATCTTAACGTCAAGAATGAAATCTTGTAAAGCCTCGATAGCGAGATCCTTGATCCTAATGGTACCGATTGGTCGTTTGGTCCCTTGAAAGCATTTAGGGTCGATGTCAGAAGCCGAAGTAGCCAAGGATGTTGAGTTGTTGAATTAGCCGGTTTAACGCTGTTGGCCATGGCGGACTTCGTTTACTATATTAGAGGTTAGCCTTGCCGAAAACCCGCCAACGGAGCCAGACACTTTCTGATGCGCCCAAATTTTGTCCATCTACGCTTACATTCTGAATACTCGCTCAGCGACGGTATGGTGCGCATCAAACCACTGATTACCGCAGTGGCGGGCCACGGCATGCCGGCGGTGGCAATCTCTGATAATAATAATTTGTTTGGATTGGTGAAATTCTATAATGCGGCCAGCAATGGCGGCGTTAAGCCTATTATCGCTTGTGATGTCTCAGTGCAAACCAGCCTTGAAAGCAACGGCGATGAAGGCATCGCCCCGCTGGTACTACTGGCCTGCAGTGAAAAAGGCTATCGTAATCTGTCGGAACTATTATCCCGGGCCTATCTCGAGGGTCAAACGCTCGGCAAGGTCAGTCTTCGGCGAGAATGGATCGCGGCGCAAAGCGAGGGGCTTATCGCCTTGTCTGCAGCCCAGCAGGGCGACGTCGGTCAAGCACTGCTGGCTGGCAAATTTGATGAAGCCAAAGCCCGGGCGAAAGCCTGGATGGCCATCTTCCCCAATAGCTTTTACCTGGAATTGCAGCGTACGGGGCGAGACCGAGAGGAGGAGCATGTTTATAAGGCGGTGACTCTGGCGATGGAGTTGGACCTGCCAGTGGTCGCCACCAATGACGTCAGATTTATTCATCAAGAAGAGTTCGATGCCCATGAGGTCAGGGTCTGTATTCATGACAGTCGCACCCTTGATGATCCTCGCCGCGAGCGTCGCTACTCGGAGGAGCAATACCTCAAAACCAGCGAACAGATGTGCGAGTTGTTTGCGGATATTCCAGAGGCCATTGAAAATACCCTGGAGATCGCTCGACGCTGTAATGTAGATGTGGATCTGGGTAACTACTATTTGCCCGAGTACCCGATTCCCGCAGGTTACACCACCGAGGAATATTTCAGTGAAGTTTCCCGCGATGGCCTGAATCTGCGACTGAAAAAAATATTCGACGTGGATTCGGTGGAATTTGCCGAGCTGCGTAAGCCCTATGATGAGCGCCTCGAATTTGAGCTGAAAGTGATTAACGATATGGGCTTTCCGGGCTACTTCCTGATCGTGATGGAGTTTATTAAGTGGTCCAAGGAAAATGATATTCCCGTAGGCCCGGGACGGGGTTCTGGCGCCGGCTCGCTGGTGGCCTATGCGTTGTTGATTACAGATATCGACCCGCTGGAATACGATTTGCTGTTTGAGCGTTTCCTGAATCCGGAACGGGTCTCACTGCCCGACTTTGATATTGACTTCTGCATGGATGGCCGTGACCGAGTGATCCAGCATGTGACCGAGCGTTATGGCCGTAGCGCGGTCTCGCAGATTATCACCTTCGGTACCATGGCCGCCAAGGCCGTAGTTCGAGACGTGGCGCGGGTGCAGGGCAAGGCCTACGGTCTCGCCGATAAGCTCTCGAAGCTCATTCCCTTTGATCCAGGCATGACCCTGCAAAAAGCCTTGGACGATGAGCCGTTGCTGGTTGAATTTATTCGAACCAGTGAGGAGGCCCAAGAGATCATGGATATGGCCTTCAAGCTTGAGGGTTTGACGCGGAATGTCGGTCGGCATGCCGGTGGTGTCGTCATCGCGCCCACCAAGATTAGTGATTTTTCGCCAATCTATTGCGATGAAACTGGCGGCAATTTCATGACCCAGTTTGACAAGGATGACGTGGAGCAAGCGGGTCTAGTGAAGTTTGACTTCCTCGGTCTGCGGACCCTGACGATTATTGATAACGCCCTGAAGAGCATTAATACCAAACGCCAGCACCAAGGCCAGCAACCCCTTGATATCGATGTGCTGAATCTGGAAGACACGGCAATTTATGACAATCTGAAGCAGGCGAAAACCACCGCGGTATTTCAGCTGGAATCCCGAGGCATGAAGGACTTGATGAAGAAGGTTAAGCCGAGTCGGTTCGATGATATCGTCGCGTTGGTAGCTTTGTTTCGCCCTGGTCCTATGCAGTTGGCCGATGACTTTATTCGTCGAAAGCACGGTATTGATGAGGTTGATTATCTGCACCCGAGTTTGAAAAAAGTCCTAGAGGGAACTTATGGCGTGATGCTGTATCAGGAACAAGTGATGCAGATAGCCCAGATCCTGGCCGGCTATTCCCTGGCCGATGCGGATCTGCTACGTCGGGCCATGGGCAAGAAGAAGCCTGAGGAAATGGCCAAGCAACGAGAAATTTTCATTGCTGGTGCCGGCCGCAATGATGTGGAAGAAAAGCAGGCCGCGTATATTTTCGACATGATGGAAATGTTTGCCGGCTATGGTTTCAACAAGCCTCACTCGGTGGCCTATGCCAAGATTGCCTACCAGACAGCCTGGCTTAAACACTATTACCCGTCGGATTTTATGGCGGCCGTGCTGTCCGCCGATATGCAGACCACCGACAAGGTGGTGATTAACATCGAGGAATGTCGGGAAATGGGTATTGCCATGTCGCCGCCGGATGTTAATCGAGGTGATTTCCGCTTCGTTGCCGACGCACCACGATCTATCGTTTTTGGTCTTGGGGCTATCAAGGGGCTTGGCGAAGGTCCGATTGAGGCGCTGGTAGCGGGCCGGGAGATTTCGGGGTTCAAGGACTTGTATGACCTTTGTGAGCGGGTGGACTCAAGAAAGATGAACAAGCGCGCGATCGAGGCGCTCGTGGGTAGCGGTGCGTTGGACCAATTGGTTGATGACGACCTGGTACCGCCGGATGTCGTCGCCATCGATTTCAAGCGCAGCCTGCTATTCGCTAATAAAGAAGATGCGGTGAAACTCGCCGAACAAAAATCCCGGAACCATGATAGTGGTTCGACGGATTTGTTTGGTGATGATATGTTGGTGGGCGATGCCAACGACAGCCGTTACCAGAACCTCAAGAATATTCGATGTATGAATCTCAAGGAACGCTTGAACCGAGAGCGTGACACCCTGGGTTTGTATCTGACCGGCCATCCGATCGATATGTATCGTGGCGAATTGAAACACCTGGCCAAGACTCGAATCGTGGATTTACGCCCCAGTAAGGATACGCAAACGGTGGCGGGTTTGATCGTTGGAATGCGTACCATGAAGAGCCGCAAAGGCGACACGATCGCCTTCGTCACCTTGGATGATCGAACTGGACGCATCGAAGTCTCGGTGTTCGCCGATTTGTACGATGCCAATCACAGTAAGCTACATAAAGATGCGGTGATTATCATCAAGGGTGCTGCCATGGCCGATGAATTTACCGGGGGTTTGCGCATGCGAGCGAGCGAGGTATTGGATTTGGTGGATGCCCGTGAGCGGAGCATCAGACGCCTGCACGTGAGCCTCAGAGGCGGTGCGCTGGAAGGCGATTTCACGACCCAGTTGGCGAGTCTATTGACCCCCTATCGTGGTAAGCCAGGTCAGGGGTGTCAGGTGTCGGTGGCCTACATTCGTCAAGATGCCCAGGCCGAGGTAACTCTCGGAGATGAGTGGCGAGTCTTACCAGCAGATGAATTGATCCAAAACTTGCGAGACTGCTATGGTGCAGATCAGGTTTCACTGGATTACTGAGCCTCGATGGGGTTCAGGCAGTCAGGCACTATGGCCGTCAGCGGTATGTTAAAGCCCGCCTTGCTTGATGCTGAGCTGTTAGCGCAATTAGCCGATCCCGATCAGTCAAGATTAGTCGTTGGCTATAGCGGTGGGGTTGATTCTCATGTTTTGCTGGCGCATTTGTGCGAACTTGGTTTGCGTCACAAGCTGTTGGCATTCCATGTCAACCATGGCCTCAGTCCCCATGCAAATGCTTGGCAAACCCACTGTCAGAAGATCTGTCAGGACCTCGGGGTGCGGTTCGCCACGGTCACCCTGGCGGTTGAGCGGGTCGGTAATCTTGAAGGTAACGCCCGCGATGCGCGGTACCAGGCGTTCGCTCAGGTACTCGAACAAGGCGACCTGTTGTTGCTCGGGCAACATCAGGATGATCAAGTTGAAACAGCGCTATTCCAACTGTTCCGAGGAAGTGGTCGGTTCGGACTCCAAGGAATGCCGTTGAATCGTCCGATCGGCACTGCCAGCTTGCTCCGCCCGCTGCTTCACGTCAGTCGCGCGCGCATCACAGCTTATGCCCAGCAGCACCACTTGAGCTGGATTGAAGATGAGAGCAACCTGGATCAGAAGATGACTCGCAACTATCTGCGCCAGCAGGTCATTCCTGAATTGGAGAATCGCTGGCCGGATCTTAAAGCGACGTTGATGGCGAGTTTGCAGCGCGATGCTGAGGTCGGCAGGTTGCTCGATGACGTGGCTAAGTCAGATCAGCAAGCCCTTCGCGATGCCTTCGGCGGTATACTTGTGGATGGCTTTTCGAAGCTGACTTCTGCCCGGCAAAAAAATCTTCTGTTGGCCTGGCTGGGTCAGCATCAATTACCCTATCCGTCAGCCGGGTTGCTGGATGCCGGACTGGCAATGTTGTTGGCGGCAGGCCCGCTGGCAATGCCAGAGATGCGTTGGCAGGGTGGTCTTATTAGGCGCTTTCGCGATAGTTTATACCTACTCCGAGAGTTGTCAGCGTTTGAACCGCAGACGCTGGTGTTTGATGGCGTTGCGCCGCGAGCTTGTCAGGGCGGCGTGCTGGTCTGGTCACAAACGCGGGGTCGAGGATTGCCAGTGAGTGATCCGCGGCGCCTGGAAATTCGTGGCCGTCAGGGCGGTGAGTCATTCAGTCTGGGACGAACGCGGTCCTTGAAAAAGTGGCTGCAGGAGCATCACGTGCCACCCTGGCTTCGGGATCGTCTGCCGTTGATCTATCTCGAGGATGAGTTGGTGGCGGTGGCGGGTTTGCCGGGTTGGCAGATACCTGGCTTGACCAGCAGTCGATATGAGGCCACAGGCGATCAGCTGGGCTGGATCTTCGACTTTGAGGTCGATGATCGCTATATTTGATAAATATTAGCCCATAGCGGCTATTTCTGCCTTTGAATCAACTTACGCATTGAGCGAGAAGGCCGTCAGTGGTACTCTACAATCCCATCTTGGTTGAGCCCTTTCAGCCATTAATTATCCAGATGGAAGACTAATGTCTCGCTATATATTCGTTACCGGTGGTGTCGTCTCCTCCTTGGGGAAAGGTATCGCCGCCGCCTCTCTTGGTGCCATTCTTGAAGCCCGCGGGCTGAAAATCACCATGCTCAAGCTCGACCCCTATATCAACGTCGACCCGGGCACCATGAGTCCGCTGCAACACGGTGAAGTGTTTGTGACCGCCGACGGCACCGAAACGGATTTGGATCTGGGTCACTACGAACGTTTTATTAGTACCACTATGGGCCGGAAAAACAACTTCACCACTGGCCAGGTCTATGCTGATGTTATTGCCAGAGAGCGCCGAGGAGATTATCTGGGTGCGACGATTCAAGTGATACCGCACATTACCGATGAGATTAAGCAGCGCGTTATCGCCGGCGCCGAGGGCAGTGACGTGGCGATCGTTGAAATCGGCGGTACCGTCGGTGACATCGAGTCTCAGCCGTTTTTAGAAGCCGCTCGGCAGCTGCGATTCGAGGTAGGGTCCGATCACGCCATGTTTATCCACTTGACGCTGGTGCCTTACATTGCCACCGCCGGTGAGACCAAAACCAAACCTACCCAGCATTCTGTTAAGGAAATGCGTTCGATTGGCCTGCAGCCCGATGTCCTTATTGTCCGCTCAGATCATGAAATAGCAGAATCGGCTCGAGAAAAAATCGCCCTGTTTACTAACGTTGAAACTCGGGCGGTGATTCCACTGATAGATTTACCGTCGATCTATCAGATTCCGGCTTTGCTGCATTCACAGAAACTCGATGAAATTGTGGTCAACAAGCTTCGATTGGACTGCCCGCCTGCGGATTTGAGTGAGTGGGATAAAGTCGTGCAAGCGGAGTTGAGTCCAATCCATACGATTAAGCTGTGTATGGTGGGCAAATATATGGATTTGCTGGATGCCTACAAATCGCTGAATGAAGCCGTGACCCATGCCGGTATCCATACGCATACCCGTGTTGAAGTGGCCTTTGTAGATTCCGAAGAAGTCATCAGTAAAGGTGTCAGTATTTTCGCTGACGCCGATGCGATCCTGGTGCCTGGTGGTTTTGGGTCTCGCGGTTTCGAGGGTAAAATTGCCGCAGCAAGATATGCTCGAGAACAAAAGATCCCGTACCTGGGTATTTGTTATGGCCTGCACGCCGCAGTAATCGATTTTGCGCGTCATGTCGTGGGTCTTGAAAATGCGAACACAACCGAAAACGATACCGCGACGCAGCATCCAGTCATCGCCTTGATTACCGATTGGACGACAGCGGCGGGCGATCTCGAGACGCGTTCAGCCACATCTGATCTCGGTGGCACCATGCGTATGGGAGAGCAGGAGTGTGTGCTGACAGAGGACTCTCTAACCTTTAAAATTTATGGTGAGCGAACCATCAGTGAACGCCATCGTCATCGATATGAGGTGAATGAAAGTTACGTCGGCCAGTTAGAAAGTGCGGGGCTGCGTATTGCGGGTCGTTCAGAAAAAGATGATCTGGTAGAAGTGATCGAGGTGATTGATCACCCTTGGTTCGTCGCTTGTCAGTTCCACCCTGAATTCACCTCCAGTCCGCGGCGTGGCCATCCATTGTTTATCGATTTCGTCCGTGCGGGTTTGACCCGGCACAACTTGACAGCGGCAAGTCGCAAGGCAAACTGATTAGGTGCGGCAGGTTTGGATGACGCTAATTGATAATTAAGCAACGCAGGCAATGACTAAAATGAATTTATGTGGCTTTGAAGTGGGTGACAAAACCCCCTTTTTCTTGATCGCTGGGACCTGCGTTATCGAGTCAGAACAGATGGCGATGGATACCGCGGCGCAATTGAAAGAGATCTGCGAGGGTCTTGGAATTCAGCTGATCTATAAATCGTCTTTCGACAAGGCGAACCGCTCATCTCATGCAAGTTACCGTGGACCTGGTATCGATGTTGGGTTGAAGATCCTGCAAAAAGTGAAGCAGGAGTTGCACATCCCGGTACTCACCGACGTCCATGATGGGACCCCGCTAGATGAGGTAGCGGAGGTGGTATCGGTGTTGCAGACGCCGGCTTTTTTGTGTCGTCAGACCGAGTTTATACAACGGGTGGCTGCTACAGGCCTGCCTGTTAATATCAAGAAAGGCCAGTTCCTGGCGCCCTGGGATATGAAACATGTAGTGGAGAAAGCCAAGGCCACTGGCAATGAGAACATCATGGTGTGTGAACGAGGGGTGAGCTTCGGTTATAACAATCTGGTTTCCGACATGCGATCGCTGGCGGTAATGAAAGCCGAGACGGGCTGCCCCGTGGTATTCGATGCAACCCATAGTGTTCAGCTCCCCGGCGGCCAGGGCAGTACTTCCGGTGGTCAACGAGAAATGGTGCCGGTCTTGGCGCGGGCTGCCATCGCGGTGGGTATTCACGGTTTATTCATGGAAACCCACCCAGATCCAGACAAGGCCCTGAGCGATGGTCCGAATTCCTGGCCCTTGGGTCAAATTCAGACGTTGCTGTCAGTACTGATGCAAATTGACCAGCTGGTAAAATCAGTTGATTTACCCGAACTCGGCGCGAGTTAGCCGGGTCACAAGTTTAGGCTAAGGAACCCAGACAAATATGACAGAAATCGTAGACATTCGAGCCAGAGAGATCCTGGACTCCCGAGGTAACCCCACTGTAGAAGCTGAGGTTGAACTTGCCACGGGTGTCATTGGCTCTGCCTGTGTCCCGTCGGGCGCATCCACCGGTTCCAGAGAAGCGTTGGAAATGCGTGATAAAGACCCGGCACGCTATTTAGGCAAAGGTGTGCTCGTGGCCGTGGCTAATGTTAACGCCGAGATCCGCCCAGCCTTACTGGGGCTGGAGGTGGAAAACCAGCGGGAGCTTGATGAGAAAATGATCGCTCTGGACGGTACGGAAAATAAGGCCAAGCTCGGTGCTAATGCGATTCTGGCAGTCTCACTGGCGGTGGCCAGTGCCGCGGCTCAAGCCAAGAAGATGGCGCTCTATGAGTACCTGGCCGAATTAGACGGCAGTCCCGGACGCTATAGCATGCCCGTACCCATGATGAATATCATCAATGGGGGAGAGCATGCTGATAATAATGTGGATATTCAGGAGTTCATGATCTTGCCCGTCGGCGTAGCGACCTTTTCCGAGGCCGTTCGCTGTGGTGCGGAAATTTTCCATACCCTGAAAGGAATTTTGGCAGCCCGGGGGTTGAGCACGGCGGTGGGTGATGAGGGTGGTTTTGCGCCAGATCTGCCGAGTAATGAGGCGGCCCTGGAAGTGATCATGGAGGCCATTCGGCAGGCGGGTTACATCCCGGGTAAGGATGTTTATCTTGGCCTTGACTGCGCCGCGTCAGAGTTCTACGTTGACGGTAAATACAATCTGGCTGGCGAGGGTCGCGTATTCGATGCTGATGGCTTCAGCGATTATCTCGTGGGTTTAGCCGATCGCTATCCGATTCTCTCTATCGAAGACGGTATGGATGAGAGTGACTGGGCAGGTTGGGCGCTGCTGACGAAAAAACTGGGCAAGCGTCTGCAGCTGGTGGGGGATGATTTATTCGTGACGAACTCAAAAATCCTGCGGCGCGGCATCGAGCAAGGCGTCGGCAATTCGATTTTGATCAAGTTGAACCAAATAGGGACACTGACTGAAACCTTTGAGGCTATTCATATGGCGAAAGAGGCAGGATATAGCGTGGTTATCTCCCATCGTTCCGGAGAAACCGAGGACACGACCATTGCCGACTTAGCGGTGGCGACAGCGGCAGGCCAGATCAAAACAGGGTCCTTGTGCCGGTCTGACAGAGTGGCCAAATACAACCGTTTGCTTCGAATCGAGGATCAGTCCCATGCCCTGTTTAAAGGTTTAGCGGAGTTCCAGCGATAATGAAGCGCCCCGGCCACTGGTTAATCGCTGGCCTGGCATTGGTAGTCATCGCGCTGCAGGTCAGACTGTGGATTGGTGAAGGCAGTCTGGCGCAAGTCAATTCACTGCAAACTCGGGTTGCCCAAATGCGAGTTGAAAACGGCATCCGGGAGCAGCGCAATCGCATCTTGCGCGCCGAGACCATTGAGCTCAAGAGTGGTCTTGAATCCATTGAAGAAAAAGCCCGGAGCGAGTTTGGTCTGATCAAACAGGGAGAAACCTTTTTCCTGCTGGTAGACGAGACTAAAGCCCACCGACCATGACGAGCTTTGCGCAGGTATCAGTGGTCGTTCCCGCTGCGGGTAAAGGCGTGCGCATGAGCGCCGATATCAGCAAACAATATCTTCCTTTAGGCGGCAAACCCTTATTGGCGCACAGCCTGGCTCGTCTGCTTGCCTTGTCGCCGCGGCAGATCGTGTTGGTCGTTGCGCCGGATGACGAGCGTTGGCAAACCGTGGAAGGGGTCGAGCATTGTCTCGTGGTGCGCGGCGGAACATCTCGAGCAGCTTCAGTTCTGAATGGCTTGGCGGCATTGCACGCGACCACGAATGACTGGGTATTGGTCCACGACGGCGCCAGGCCTTGCGTTCGAGGCGCCGATATACAACGACTCATGCAATGGGTGGCGGCCAGTGACGTGGGTGGCGTGTTGGGTGTGTCTGTGACTGATACGGTGAAGGAAGTTACCGCAGGCTTGATCAAAGCCAGTCCCGACCGAACCCGACTGTGGCTCGCGCAAACGCCTCAGATGTTTCGCTTTGGACTTCTTCAGAAGGCCTTGCAACAAGCCCTGCAGCAGCAAATGTTGATAACAGATGAGGCCTCAGCCGTCGAATTAATGGGGTTTCAGCCTCTTATGGTAGAAGGTCATCGTGACAACATTAAAGTTACCCATGCCAACGACCTGGCTCTGGCTGAGTATTATCTGGCTCGGCAGGCCATAAGCGCTGGAGGTGCGATATGAGGATAGGTTCCGGGTTTGACGCCCATCGTTTTGGTGAGGAACAGACTGATCATTACATTATGCTTGGCGGCGTTGCTGTGCCTTGGCACCGGACGGTGCTGGCCCACTCGGATGGTGATGTGCTGCTGCACGCCCTATGTGATGCGATACTGGGAGCGATGGCCCTGGGTGATATTGGCCAGCATTTTCCCGATACGGACCCTGATTACGCGGGAGCCGATAGTCGGCAATTATTGCGGGCCTGCGTCGCTAAGATCAGCCAGTTAGGCATGTCGGTGGTAAACGTCGATATGACCCTGATTGCTGAGCGACCGAAGGTTGCTCCCTATGTACAGGCCATGACTGAATGCATCGCAATTGATCTGGGTATTGCTCTAGACCGCGTCAGTGTTAAGGCCACCACGACCGAGAAAATGGGCTTTATTGGTCGAGAAGAAGGTCTGGCGGCGCAAGCTGTCGTGTTGCTTGCAGAGCGCGCGCCGGCCAAGGCGCTGTCGTGAATCAGGATTACCCCTTGGACGTGACCTATGCGCAGGGTCAGCCCTCTGGACGGGCAGGGCTGAAGCAACAAGCAGTTGATTTTGTCGTTAACGAACGGCTCGGCTTTGAGCCTAGTGGTATCGGCGAGCACTGCTACGTTCAAATCAGGAAGACCGGTGCCAATACGGCCTGGGTGGCAGAGAACATGGCGCGGTATCTGAATATCAAAGCCTTTGATGTGAATTATGCCGGTCGAAAGGACCGTCATGCAGTGACGACACAATGGCTGAGCTGCCACGTGCCAGGCAAACTGATGCCAGATTTTTCCAATATGACATTGGCCGGCGTCGAGATCCTTGAGACTCGCCGCCATGACAAAAAGCTCCGTCGGGGTTCGCATGCGGGGAATGAATTTGAGATTCGTCTGCGGAATATTCAGGCCGACACTGAGGATATTGAACGGCGACTAACGCGCATTGCCGACCAGGGTTTTCCGAACTATTTTGGTGAGCAGCGATTTGGTCGGGGTGGCAGTAATTTGCTGGCAGCTGACAGCCTGTTTGCAGGCGAGCCGGTCAAACATCAGCTACGGGACCTGTGTCTGTCTGCGGTGCGTAGTTATATGTTCAATGCCGATCTGTCCCAACAATTAAGTGCTGGCGAGTTGGATGATATTAGCGTACCTGAGCATTGTTGGACGGCGAGTGTCGAGGTTGGGCGAGGGGCTGAGTCTGGCGGCCGAACCCGCAGCACCGGCCAGGCGAATCAGCGAGGCTGGCTGTATGGTCTGGCGCGAAAAGAAAACTCGGCGCTGAAAAGTCTTGAAACGCGGTTTCCTCATTGGTGCGAGGGCTTGCGCAAACTCGATTTGAAAGCCCAGCAGCGGGATCTGTGGGTGCGGCCCGCGGCTTTTAACTGGCGCTTTGAGGGGCCGGATTTGTTATTGTCCTTTGGATTGCCCGTGGGTAGCTTTGCCACCAGTTTGATCAGAGAGGTAGTGAACTATGGAGAACAGTAATCTGCCTGATATGCGTGGCAGCGGCATGACGTCGCAACGGACGCGAAGTCGTTTGGTCCAACGGTTACGAGATCGCCTCATTACTAATGAGGCATTGCTGGAAGTCATTGAATCAACCCCACGCCACGTATTTGTTGATGAAGCGCTTGCTTCCCGTGCCTATGAAGATACGGCGTTACCGATAGGTTTTAATCAGACAATTTCACAACCCTACATTGTTGCGCGAATGACCCAGACGCTGCTTGCTGACGGGCCTCTGGAGCGGGTCTTGGAGATTGGTACGGGGTCGGGTTATCAAACCGCGATTCTGGCCCAGTTGGTGTCGAAGGTTTATACGGTAGAGCGCATCCAGATGCTGAGCGAGCGCGCTCGAGAGACGCTGAAGTTGATTGGCACTCGCAACGTTCAATTCAAATATGACGATGGCAATATTGGTTGGGCCGACCGGGGCCCCTTTGACGGCATCATTGTGACGGCCTCGCCGCGGGTCATTCCGCCTGGCCTTATCGCCCAGTTGGCGATCGGTGGTCGATTGATCATTCCCGTGGGCACCAGTGACGCGCAGCAATTGACGATAGTGCGCATGACTGACGAAGGGCCGCAGATTGATGTGCTCGAAGATGTGAAATTCGTCCCCTTGCTCGGTGGCAAGGCCTGAAGCCCAGCTAGTGAGCAATATGGGCGATATGCCCAAGAGAGAATAGTGAGCGGATGAGAGAAAATATTAAAATCGCTGTAATCGGCTTGTTGATGGGCGCAGCAGAGGTGGTTCCGGGAGTTTCCGGTGGCACCATCGCGTTTATTTCCGGGCTCTATGAGCGCTTGTTGCTGGCTCTCAGACAGTTGACCCCGGCTTTAGTTTTGGTGCTTCGCAGAGAGGGCTTGGCGGCACTGTGGCGTCAGATAGATGGTCAATTTCTGTTGCTGTTATTTGCCGGAATGGGCGTCTCGATCGTTGTGTTCGCGTCGGGTATCAGCTATCTGCTGCAGCACCAGCCCATCGCCTTATGGGCATTTTTCTGCGGTTTAGTGATCGCCTCGACCTGGGTGATGAGTCGGCAGATGACGAGTTTTGGCCTGAATCCGCTGTTGTTGGTCTGCATCGGCGCAGCGGCGGGCATTGTGATTACCGGTGTCGTACCCATTGCGTTGCCACCGACGCCGTTGTTTCTTTTTCTGGGTGGTGCTATAGCCGTTTGTGCTTGGATCTTGCCGGGTATTTCAGGCAGTTTTATCCTGCTAATACTGGGTCTTTATGGGATTGTGATCGAAGCGATCAAGACCCTCGATCTCATGGTGTTGGGGATAGTGGCCAGTGGCTGCGCATTAGGCCTGGTCTGTTTTGCTCGGGTCCTGACACGTTTGTTTAAGCATGCCAGAGATAGTACGCTGGCGGTTTTAACAGGTTTTATGCTTGGTTCTTTGGTCAAGCTTTGGCCCTGGAAAGAGACTCTGGCTTATCAGCTGGGTGCAGATGGCCATAATATCCCCCTGGTTCAGGAACCCGTTCTACCCGCGACCTATGTCTTATTGACGGGTGCGGATCCTCAAATCGAATTGGCGATGATGGCGATGGTAACAGGTTTTATCGCTGTCATTGTGTTGGACTGGCTGGCAACTGCAGGGACGGAGCATGATGATCAGCAGCATGGCTGAGCATCACATAAGGACGACTTCAGCGCCAGCACGGTTAAGCCTGTTGATGCTGCTTCTGGTCGGCTTGATGGGCTGTTCTTTTTCCGGTGGCTACGCCCCTGTGTTCGGTGCTGGAAATTTTGATGGGCAAGGTGCAAGGACGCATACTGTCCAGGCTGGTGAAACGCTGTACGCCATTGCTTTCCGTTACGGTGTTAACTATCACGGATTGGCTAAGGCTAACCGGATCAAGCCGCCATATGTGATCTATGTGAATCAAAAAATCCGGCTTATAAGTAGCCCCGAGCCAGTACAGTCTCCTGAGCCCGCCGCAAAACAACAAAAATCCGCTCGCCCACCCGTAGTAAAGCCACGGCCTGTTGCGGTGGCCCAAAACTCAACAATAACCTGGCGGTGGCCGATCAAGGGCGAGGTGGTTAATAGCTTTTCGCTCAACGGAAGGATCAATAAGGGTATCGATATTCGGGGTAAATTAGGCGACAAAGTTCGTGCTGCTGCAGATGGTGTTGTCGTTTATGCGGGTGGTGGATTACGAGGCTACGGCAAGTTGGTGATCGTTAAACACAGTGACAGCTTCCTCAGTGCTTATGGTCATAATCGAAAGATTCAGGTCAAGGAAGGCGACCGGGTGAAAGGCGGTCAAGTCGTTGGCGAGGTCGGGCCGAGTAGTTCGAAGCAAGAGATGCTCCATTTTGAGATTCGCCGAAACGGCAAGCCAGAGAATCCGTTGCTATATTTACCGCGTTAGCCGCTATTCCAGCAGCGCACCATCGAAGCGCAAAAATAAGAAGTGCTCCAAACCCTTCGTTAGCTTGTGATGCCAGTTGTTCGCGGTTCTGCGAGCTGCGGCTTAGACGCAATTCACATGCCATTTTTGATCCGAGTCAATTAGGATTGATACGCGGACTGTTAGATTGCACGAGATCCAAGCAGCAAGCGTTGTAACTCTGGCAAGGACGCCGGAGCAAAGTGTGAAACGCAAGGAAGCGTGTCGTAGCGGTAAAGCAAGGGCTATCCTAGGGTAGTCCTTGCTCTTAGGTCAGTAGTCTTAGGTTAGTAGACTTAGATTAGTAGACTTAGGTCAGTAGGCATAGATAAGCAGTCTTCGATATTCTCTTTTCCATATTCCCTTTTCGATTGTTCCCGTTTCGATTTTTCCTTTGCCATTTTCGGGAGCGTGGGGTGCGCGGTTGTCTCAAGGTGATGTATCCCTCAAGTTTCTACTATCGAGTGATGTCTTGGGAATCGATCGAGTAGAGCGTGCCGTCTAGATTTCAGATAGGTGTCTCAGACAAGTATCTCAGACAAGTATCTCAGACAAGTATCTCAGACAAGTATCTCAGATAAGTGCCGTAGATAAGTGCCGTAGATAGGCAGAGCTAGGTCGCGCGCAATGTTTCGAGATCGCGGCTACATCGGTCGCGACGGCCTCGGTAAGCGCCAGGCTAAAAGTGTCTTTAGACCGAGGTCAACTAGCTAACTAAGTCAGCCAGAACGCCATGACCGAAGGTCGATAGCGTTCGCTAACAGGTAGCTAAAGGCTTGTTATCGCTCGAGATGTTCGAGTTTATCTTTCACCTCAGCCCATTCTTCCGCATCGGGAAGGGGGTCTTTGCGCTCGGTGATGTTTGGCCAGACCATGGACAGTTCTGCGTTGAGCTCTAAGAAAACATGCTCATTTTCAGGCAGTTCATCTTCAGAAAAAATGGCATCTACCGGACATTCTGGCTCGCACAAGGCGCAGTCAATGCATTCATCTGGATTGATAACCAAAAAATTGGGGCCTTCGTAGAAGCAGTCAACAGGACAGACCTCTACACAGTCGGTATGTTTGCATTTGATGCAGGAGTCACTTACCACAAATGTCATTGACTGGTTCCTTTCATTGAATTAACAGTAGTTGAGAAGCAATGGCAAAAAAACATTCTACCAGCTTTTAGTCCGTGAACAATAACTGCTAGCTGAAGAATCGCGGTCTTTGCCGCGATTGTTTGCAAAAACACCGGTATGTGACTTTAATCCGCCAGGTCGTCTTTCAGCTCGAATAGTAAATTCAAGGCTTGCCGGGCCGTGAGGGCCTCCAGGTCGGTCTCCCGCAGCCGTGTCTCAAGGGCCGAAGGCGTTTGTTCGATGGGGCTAACGAACAAGTCGGACTGCGTCGGTGTAGCTCGAATATCGCTTTCCTCGAGTTGCCGCAGTTTGAGTTGGGCATCTTTGATCACAGTCGCTGGTACACCCGCGAGTTTCGCTACCTGCAAGCCATAGCTTTGACTCGCTGGGCCCTCACTGACCGTATACATAAAGATAATGTCATCGCCAAACTCTCTGGCTGACAGGTGTACATTCGCTGTTGCCTCGAGGGAGTCGGGAAGACTGGTTAACTCGAAATAGTGGGTGGCGAACAGAGTCAGTGACTTGGCTTGTCGAGCGATATAGGCAGCACAGGCCCAGGCCAAAGACAGACCGTCAAAGGTGGAGGTGCCCCTGCCGATTTCGTCCAACAGCACCAGACTTTGTGAGGTGGCATTATTCAGTATCATTGCTGTTTCGGTCATTTCTACCATGAACGTCGATCGACCACTGGCAAGATCATCAGATGAGCCAATACGGGTGAAGATGCGATCGATGGGACCAATTTCCAAGGCGCGAGCGGGAACGTAACTACCGATGTGGGCCAGCAGCGCAATCAATGCGGTCTGGCGCATGAAGGTGGACTTGCCGCCCATGTTGGGTCCGGTGATGATGAGCAGGCGGCGTTCGGCGTTCAGTTCCAGGTCGTTGGCAACGAAAGGGTCATCAAGTACCTGCTCCACCACTAAGTGTCGGCCTTCGGTAATGTGAATGCCCGTTCGGCTCGAAAGCGTCGGTCGGCTTAGTGACAAGGTCAGTGCTCGTTCGGCGAAGCAGGCGAGCACATCAAGCTGGGCCAGTGCCGTAGCGGTGGATTGCAATGGGCGTAATTCTTCGAGCAGGTCGTCAAGTAACGCCTCATACAGCATCTTTTCTCGAGCGAGCGCGCGACCTCTGCTGCTAAGCGCCTTGTCCTCAAAAGTCTTGAGCTCAGGAGTGATAAACCGCTCAGCATTTTTTAAGGTTTGACGTCGAATATAGGTCGCCGGCGCCTGCTCTGACTGTGCGCGGCTGATCTCAATGTAATAACCGTGTACCCGATTGAAGCCTACCTTGAGGCTGGATAGTCCGGTGGCTAATCGCTCTTCGGTCTCAAGCTTGATTAGGTAATCTGCTGCATTTTCACTCAGGCTGCGCAGATCGTCGAGTTCGACGTCGTAGCCAGTCTTGATGACACCACCTTCACGAATGACCACCGGCGGATTGTCGTTAATCGCACACAATAGACGCTCGGCGAGGGCGGGAAATGGTTCGCAGGCGCCACGTAGTTGTTGCAGTAAAGGGACATCGAAAAGTGCCAGGGTCTCATTTAGTGCGGGCAATACCTGTAAGGCATCTCTGAGCCGTGCCAAATCTCGTGGCCGCGCTGAACGTAAGGCGACTCGGGCCAAAATCCGCTCGATATCGCCGATAGGTTTCAGATGATTCTGCAGCAACTCGTACGCATAACCGTTAATCAAAAATTCCACACAGTCGAGGCGGGCATTGAGCTGCTGTCGGTCACGAATAGGGCGTTGAATCCAACGATTGAGCTGGCGACTGCCCATGGCGGTGCTGGTTCGGTCAAGGACCTGGAACAGGGTGTTATCACGACCGCCACTAAGATTGGTGTCTAGTTCCAAATTGCGTCTTGAGGCACCGTCGATGATAATCGCGTCATCTCTGCGCAGCGTCGTCAAGCCTTGGATATGGGGCAATGCGGTCCGCTGGGTCTCTTGCACATAAGCTAACAGGCAGCCGGCTGCTGAGACGGCGGCAGGCAAGTCCTCACAATCAAACCCGCCTAGGTCACGGGTGCCAAACTGCCGGGTGAGACAGGTGGTCGCCGCCGCAAGGTCAAACTCCCACGCAGCTCGACGGCGTACACCGACTCGTTGTTCGGTGACCCGCGGATATGTTTGGTCGTCGCAAAGAATAAGCTCGGCAGGATTAATTCGCTGAATTTCGCTGACCAGCGCGTCGTCATCAGGTAATTCGATGACCTCGAAACGGCCGCTGGCAAGTTCCAGACAAGCCAGGCCAATGCTGTTGCCGAGCCGGTGCACGGCGGCGATAAAGTTATCTCGGCTGGCGTCGAGTAATGATTCTTCAGTCAGTGTGCCAGGCGTCACGATACGCACGACTTTGCGCTCTACAGGCCCCTTGCTCTCGGCGGGGTCGCCGATTTGTTCGCAGACGGCGATTGAGACGCCGTGGCGCACGAGTTTAGCCAGATAGTTATCGACGGCATGATAAGGAACGCCGCACATAGGGATGGGCTGACCTCCGGAGGTTCCCCTGGCAGTCAGGGTAATGTCGAGCAATTCAGCGGCGCGCTTGGCATCGTCAAAGAACAGCTCGTAGAAGTCGCCCATGCGGTAGAACAATAACTCATCAGGGTGCTCAGCCTTGATGCGCAGGAACTGCTGCATCATAGGGGTTGGGGTCGAGGCAGCACTGGCCGTTGACTTGATTGATGATACAGTTAGCAAAATAGAGATCCTTGAGCTCGAGTAATCCTCGAGTACTGGTCATGCGTGATGCCGATTCTACGGAAGAACCCGGCGCGCAGCAAAGCCGACGGATTAAATAACAGTGAAAGAATAGAAAATACTGGAATACTGGTTTTATATACAGTATAAAGTCACTTTAGGGTCGGGCAGAGAGCCCAGCATCGGAATCACGAATTGATCGTCGTCTTTGCGCTAAGTAATCTACTAGCAAATAGCTTGGTTAAGGAGCTT
>Ga0255756_1000047_pt1 | contig 118309 bp, 114 predicted proteins | sample 011ome_20_FD_179956 | JGI IMG/M metagenome (GOLD analysis project Ga0255756, IMG submission 179956) | Coastal salt marsh microbial communities from the Groves Creek Marsh, Skidaway Island, Georgia - 011509CT metaG (version 2) | ecosystem: Environmental > Aquatic > Marine > Intertidal zone >... | reverse complement strand
GTCCTGCCAAGGGCACCGCTGATTAGCTACGTTCGGGATGGATAACCGCTGAAAGCATCTAAGCGGGAAGCCGGCCTCAAGATGAGATTTCCATACCTTTTAGGTGAGAGGCTCCCAGTAGACGACTGGGTTGATAGGCCGGATGTGGAAGCGAGGACTAAAGACTCGTGTAGCTGACCGGTACTAATAAGCCAATAACTTGATTAAACACATGAAAATGATGTTTCGCGTCCACTATGTGGTTCTCGATTTACGGTCGAGAACCGACGGCACACCTTCGGGGTGTGCCCTCAGGCTGATAAATCCATAGTGTTTCGGCGGCCATAGCGAAGGGGAAACGCCCGGTTACATTCCGAACCCGGAAGCTAAGACCTTCAGCGCCGATGGTACTGCGAGGGGGACCTCGTGGGAGAGTAGGACACCGCCGGACTTAAATTGTGAAAAGGCCACCCGAAAGGGTGGCCTTTTTGCATTAGCGTGACTTTGAGGGAATCGATGAGCGAGAACAATAACTCCAGCCGTCCAGGCCGGCCTGACCGATCTGGACCAAAGCGGCAGTCTGGCCCCGGAGGGCCCAAGCGATTCGATGGTCCACGCGGCGCAAAGCCAGGTGGTCGACCGGGTGCTGGTGACCGCAAGCCATCGGGCGGCCGCCGTTTTGGTGACGGTGACTCTACCGAGCGTCCTCGCCGCGACGATCGCGGACAGGGGCGCCCCGAGCGCAGTGGCTTTCGCCGCGACGATCGTAACGATCGAGGTGGCGCGCGCGGTGGCGAATCTGGTGGGTTCCGCCGAGGAGAGCGTCAAGAAGGCGCTGAGCGCGGTGGGTTCCGCCGTGAGGGACGTCCAGAAGGTCACCCCGAGCGCAGTGATCGTGGTGGGTTCCGCCGCGAGGACCGCGGTGATCGTGGTGGGTTCCGCCGTGATGATCGGCCGCGTACGCCGAGGGACCGCGAGAATGACGAGCCAGAGATTGTGTTCCCGGCGCTTGACGAGGATGTTGAGCCAAAGCAACTTGATCGGATGGCAAGGCGAGAACTCGCTGGGCTCGATAAAGATAAGGCCGATTTTGTCGCCAACCACCTGGTGATGGTCGCACGCCTTGTTGATGATGAACCAGAACGTGCTCACGAGCATGCGAAAGCTGCCTTGGTGAAGGGATCTCGAATCCCGGTTGTGCGCGAAACACTGGGGATTACGGCATATCTCACCGGAGATTTTGCGCTCTCCCTGCGCGAGCTTCGCACTCACCGCAGGCTTACCCGGCAAGACCTCAACGTTCCGATGATGATTGATTGCGAACGTGGTCTGGGCCGGCCCAATAAGGGTTTGGAACTTGCTACTGAGGTGAATCGCGCTGAGTTGCCCGACGGCGTAGCTGTCGAACTCGCGATTGCCGTCTCTGGCTGTCGATTGGACTTGGGGCAGACGGAGCGGGCTCTGCTCGAGCTGGAGATTCCTCAGCTCAATCCCAATAAGGCCTTTTCCTATTCCCCCGTACTGTTTGACGCTTACGCGGTAGTGCTCGATGAGCTTGGGCGCTCAGATGAAGCGGCCCAGTGGGGTAAGCGCGCTCAGATTGCCGCGGAAGCCCTGGAAGAGGCCGAAGCTACTGACGAACTGGAGGTGTTTGAGCTCGAAGAAGTTGAGCCAGTCGACGAGGTCTCACCACCCGAAGCCGTTGAGGTGGTCGAGGAGCCGCCACATACATGATCGGCAGGAAGCAGACTTTGCTCTCCAGGTATGACGCGCTGTTTCTCGACCTGGATGGCGTGATTTATAAGGGTCCACACGCTATCCCCCATGCGGTGAAGGCAATCAATAGCGCCTCGGTCGTGTGTGGTTACCTCACCAACAATGCCTCGCGTACACCTGAGTCGGTTGCCGATCACTTGACCAGCCTCGGTTTAGAGGTCGAGCCTGACGACGTGGTGACCTCACCCCAAGCGGCCGTGCGTGTGCTTGCCGACCTCATTCCTGCAGGTTCTCTGGTCTTAGTGGTCGGGGGAGAAGGCCTTATCCGCGAGGTCGAAAACGCGGGTTTTCGGGTTACATTCCAGGCAGATGACCAGCCTGCAGCAGTTATTCAAGGATTTTCGCCGGAACTCGGCTGGACGCATCTGGCTGAGGCGTCGTTTGCGCTACAGCGCGATGAGAACTGTGTGTGGGTGGCCACCAATACGGATTGGACGATCCCGGTTGAAAAGGGTGTCGCCCCAGGTAATGGAACATTGGTCAGTGCCGTACATCTTGCCGTAGGGCGCCTTGCTACGTTCGCGGGCAAGCCAGAGAAGCCGCTATTTGATGTGGCCAGGGAGCGCTTTAGCTCTTGCACCAAGCCATTGATGGTGGGCGATCGCCTCGATACCGATATCGCGGGTGCTAATAAGGCAGGTCTTGACTCTGCTTTAGTGTTGACAGGAATTGACCAGGCGAAGCAAGTTCTCGCCGCGTCACCCGAAGAGCAGCCCACTTACATCTTGAGTGACCTTCGCGATCTCCACGCGCCATACCCCCAGGTCATAAAGAGCGTGGATGCTGACGGAGTGCACACGGTTGAGGTGGGCAAAGCGGTTGTGCGTCGCAAGGACCACGTTGTTCGTGTAGCGAGGGCGGGAGATTCGATCGACCTGCTGCGCGCCGGTGCGGCAATCATCTACGACTCAGGCCTCAAAATTTTCGGACTCGATGTCGACAGCCAGATATATTCGAAGGCGTGAATCAATCCATGAGCGACAGTCAGAGCACGTCACGAATTGCCGACATTGAGGCAATTGGCGAGCTGGACATTGATGTTCGACTGGACAAACTTGTCGAGGTTGAGGCGGAACTTCGATCTGAATTGGGCTCACCCAGTCGAGATGAGCAAGCGTCGTCTTGAGCGCTGAGCGGCTCGACCGCACACTTGTGACCAGGCAGCTGGTCGATACGAGGACTAAAGCCCAGAGGCTCATCGCGGACGGAAAAGTGTCCGTTAACGACGTTGTTGTCACTAAAGCTTCCACTCCTGTGTTGGAAACTGACCAGATAGAACTGCTCGAGTCGGACTCTGACGTCGGCCGGGGCGCGAAGAAGCTTCGTCACGCGCTTAAGCACTGGTCCATTCCTGTTGAAGGGTTAGTGAGCGCAGATCTTGGGGCTTCGACCGGTGGGTTTAGTCAAGTCCTGATCGAAGAAGGAGCCTCATCTGTGGTTGCCATTGACGTGGGTCACGACCAGCTTCACCCGGTGGTAGCTGAAGATTCTCGTGTGATCAACATCGAAGGTCAAAGCGTCCTTGATCTCAGCGCAGAATGGTGGGCGACTCACTCGTTGCCACAACCGGTAGGAATTGTCGTTGCAGACCTGAGTTTTGTGTCGCTGCAAAAAGTCATTCCGGTTGCGGTGTCCACTTTCGGTGTCCACAGTGACTATGTGTTTCTTGTTAAACCCCAATTTGAGGTGGGCAAGGGGCGCACCAACCACGGAGTGGTGAAGGATGTGCCGCGGAGAGACCAATCCATTCGCGACGTCGCACAGGAATTTATTGACGCAGGACTACCGGTGCGAGGTGTCATTGCCTCACCCATCACGGGGGAGCGCGGCAATGTTGAATACCTGATGTTGGCAAGTAACGACTCACAGAGATATCCAGCAGAATGGGAAGGTCGTATACCTGTCACCAACGAGGAGGCCACGTCATGACCAGACACATGCTCGTGGTGTCCCATTCGAACCGGGCTGAGGCAGTTGACGCGAGCGTTCAAGTAATCCAGTCCCTCCTAGCGAGTGACATCACCCCTGTCGTGGCCGCTGAGCAACAAGAAATGCTTCGCGGCGCCACCGATACTCTCGCAGTGCTGAACCAGGACGTGAGTGCCCACGACATCGAGCTGGCGATCGTGCTTGGTGGTGACGGAACAATTTTGTTGGCAGCTGAGCTACTTCGCGGAACTCAGGCCCCTCTCTTGGGCGTCAACCTCGGCCACGTCGGTTTCCTCGCCGAGTCAGAGCGTGATGATCTAGCCCATACAGTTGAGCGCGCTATTGCTCGCGACTACGACGTGGACGAGCGCTTGGCGCTCGACGTCGTGGTGACAAAGGACGGTTCCGAAATCTTCCACACGTGGGCGCTCAACGAAGCCACAGTGGAAAAAGCTGGTGGTGTTCGCATGATCGAACTGGTGTTGGAAGTCGACGGACGCCCTGTGTCGAGCTTTGGTTGCGACGGTGTCGTGTTGTCGACACCCACCGGCTCCACCGCATATTCCTTCTCGGCCGGTGGTCCCGTGGTGTGGCCGCAAGTCAAGGCACTGCTGATGGTGCCGCTTTCTGCCCACGCCTTGTTCTCTAGGCCTCTCGTTGTTGACCCAGAGTCCACCTTGGCAGTGGAGGTTGCTGGAAGAATCCAGCAAGAAGCAGTTTTGTGGTGCGATGGTCGACGCGGTTGCGAACTCACACCCGGCTCTCGGGTCTCGGTGACACAAAGTAGTCAACCGGTGAGATTGGCCAGGCTTCACCCCGCACCCTTTAGCGACCGCTTGGTGCGGAAGTTCACGCTGCCAGTAACCGGCTGGCGAGGCCCAGATGGATCGCCTTCGTGATCGAACACATCGATATTCGAGACCTGGGTGTCATCGCCCATGCTTCTCTGCCCTTCGCCCCGGGCTTCACGGTCGTCACGGGGGAGACGGGAGCTGGAAAGACCATGGTGGTAACGGCCCTTGGTTTACTGCTTGGGCAACGTGCAGATACTGCTCGAGTGCGCCAAGGCGCCGACGTTAGTTGGGTAGAGGGTCGCTTCCAAGATCCAGGTATTCCTGACGTGTCAGACCGAGTAGCCGAACTAGGTGGGGTAATCGACGACGGCGAACTGGTGGTGTCTCGCCAGGTAGCCGGCGAGGGAAAATCACGCGCTGTCGTGGGCGGTCGATCTGCTCCCGTGTCGGTGTTGTCTGAACTTGCAGAACACCTCGTGGTGGTCCACGGACAATCAGACCAAATTCGACTGAAATCTGAGTCTGCTCAACGTGAGGCCCTCGACCGTTTTGCCGGTTCCTCTGTGTCGCAACCTTTGGCGCAATACCAAGAGGTATTTTCGAGGCATCAGAAGAACGTCGCCATTTTGACTGAAATGGATGGCAACGACGCGGCAAAGCGAGCGGAAGCAGAACGTCTGCAACTCGCCGTTTCGGCGATAGAAGCAGTGTCGCCAGAGCCTGGGGAAGATGAAAAGCTCCTGGCCATTAGCCAACGCCTCGAAAACGTTGAAGACCTTCGGCAGGCCGCTGGTAGCGCCCGGGATGCGCTGTCTAACGACACTGGGGCGGATGGGACAGACGCGAGGGCGTTGATTGACCACGCGATTAGGTCACTCGAGCGAGTCGAGGCGAGAGACCAAGCTCTTGCCCCGATCATTAGCTCCCTTCGTGACGGTCTTTTTCAAGTTGACGACAGTGTCCAAGCCCTTTCGGCCTATCTCTCGGAAATGGTCGAAGGGGAAGGAATGGATCTTGAGGCCGTAATGGCCAGGCGCTCGGAAATCACGGGCTTGATGCGCAGTTATGGTCCGACGCTCGAGGACGTGTTGAACTTTGTCTCAACAGCAAGTGACCGGTTGCTCGAGTTGGACGTCTCCGGCGACGCGAAGGCTGCGTTGTCTGCGCAGGTCGCAGCCGATCAAGCCGTGCTCGATGAGCTTGCACGAGAGATCACCGCTGCGCGCACAAGCGCGGGCGAGGAGCTTTCTCGACGGGTGAGTGCTGAACTTGCCGCTCTTGCGATGGCAGATGCGCACTTCGTAGTGGATATTTCAGCTAAAGAGCTCACGCAGTTTGGTTCCGACCAGGTGTCGTTTCTTCTCGCGCCCCACAGAGGCGCACCACCGCGGCCAGTGGCCAAAGGGGCCTCCGGCGGTGAGCTCTCTCGCGTAATGCTGGCGCTCGAAGTGGTAATCGCCGAGGCTGACCCGGTGCCGACCTTTATTTTCGATGAAGTGGATGCCGGCATTGGCGGCTCGACCGCATTGGAAATTGGAAACCGTCTTGCCACTCTTGCCAAGACCTCACAGGTCATTTGTGTCACGCACCTTGCGCAGGTCGCCGCCGCGGCGAACCACCACCTGCTGGTCACCAAAGATCAATCTGGAGAAGTGACCGAGTCGAGTGTGACGGTATTGACCGGAGACGCCAGGGTGAGTGAGCTCGCTCGAATGCTGGGTGGCGACGAGGCCTCGGAGAGTGCGAAAGCCCACGCGCAAGAAATGTTGGATCGCCACTCGGTGAGTCGCGTCAGCCAACGTTGAAAACGGGATAGTGTTTACACCCGTGGGAGATGAGGTCCAGACGGATTTAATCCCGGTCACGAAACACATTTTCGTCACCGGGGGTGTTGTCTCCTCCCTCGGCAAAGGTCTTACCGCAGCATCTCTGGGTAACCTGCTTTCGGGACGTGGTCTTCGCGTCGTCATGCAGAAGCTTGACCCGTATCTCAACGTTGACCCGGGCACAATGAACCCGTTTCAGCACGGTGAGGTGTTTGTCACCGATGACGGCGCCGAAACCGACCTTGATATCGGCCACTATGAGCGCTTCCTTGATATCAACCTCTCTCAGGCGGCAAACGTCACAACCGGTCAGGTCTACTCGGATGTGATCGCCCGGGAGCGTCGAGGTGAGTACTTGGGCGAAACTGTCCAGGTCATCCCTCACATCACGGACGAGATCAAACGCCGTATGCGCGAGCAGGCGAATGCAACCCCGAAACCTGACGTGATCATCAGTGAAATTGGTGGAACCGTTGGCGATATCGAAAGTCAGCCTTTCATCGAAGCGGCGCGTCAGATTCGCCACGAACTCGGACGAAAGAACGTGTTCTTTGTCCACGTCTCCCTCGTTCCTTACATGGGTGCATCGGGCGAACAGAAGACCAAGCCAACCCAGCACTCGGTCGCCGCTCTTCGATCCATAGGTATTCAGCCAGACGCTTTGGTGCTGCGCAGTGATCGTCCGGTTGAGGCCGCTAACAGGCGCAAAATTGCCTTGATGTGTGACGTCGACGAGTCCGCTGTTGTCAATGCGGTTGACGTAGCGAGCATCTACGACATCCCCACTGTGTTGCACAGCCAAGACCTCGATGACTACATCATTGACGCGCTCCACCTCAACGCCGGTGAAATGAATTGGGGGAGCTGGTCAGATCTTCTGGATACTGTTCACAACCCGAAGCGGCATGTCACCATCGGTTTGGTTGGAAAATACATCGATCTTCCTGACGCCTACCTCTCCGTAGTCGAGGCTTTGCGCGCCGGTGGGTTTGCTCACAAAGCAAAGGTCGACATCAAGTGGATCGCCAGCGACGATTGCCTTACTGATGAAGGAGCGGCGAAGTCCTTGGAAGGGCTCGACGGTATCTGTGTTCCCGGTGGATTTGGAATCCGTGGAATCGACGGCAAAGTGGGCGCGTTGAAATATGCGCGTGAGAACAAGATTCCAACCCTGGGGCTGTGTCTTGGCCTTCAGTGCATGGTGATCGAATATGCCCGTAATGTCGTTGGCCTTGAAGGTGCCTCCAGCACAGAATTTGATCCCGACTGTGAATTCCCGGTCATCGCGACCATGGCGGAGCAGGTCGACATTGTGGACGGCAAGGGTGATTTGGGTGGCACGATGAGGCTCGGTCTCTATGAAGCCAAACTCCAGGCTAATTCCATTGTGCGTGATCTTTATGGCTCGGACACCATCGAAGAGCGTCACCGTCATCGCTATGAGGTGAATAATGCCTACCGCCCTCAGGTGACCGAGGCGGGCCTCGTCGTGAGCGGTCAGTCGCCCAAGGGTGACCTGGTGGAGTTTGTCGAGCTTCCGCCGAGGGTGCACCCGTTCTATGTGTCGACTCAAGCCCACCCTGAACTGCGGTCACGTCCGAACCGCGCGCACCCGCTCTTCGCGGGACTGATTCAAGCGGCTCTCGATCGCAGTGAAGCCTCGGCGTTGTTTGCAGTAGGGGCGAACCAGGACGCTCAGTGAGCTCCTTCTTGAGAGACACCCCGGAGGAACCGGTGGTCTCTTCCACAGACACCGTCTACACCGGTGCAGTATGGGATGTCGTCAAAGAGACATTTGACTACTCGGGTGAATCTCTCACGAGAGACTTTGTGAATCACCCTGGAGCATCTGCGGTGGTCGCACTTGATGAGAGTGGCCGGGTCTTGTTGCTTCGCCAATATCGTCACCCTGTTCGGTCTCGAAATTGGGAACTCCCTGCTGGACTATTAGATGTTCCGGGTGAAGACCCGGTGGAGTGCGCACACCGTGAACTTGCGGAGGAAGCAAACTATCGGGCAGATCAGATGATTCATCTGACCACCATGAACGTTTCACCGGGTGGATCCAACGAAACGATAAATATCTATCTCGCCCGCGGGCTTCACCCGATTGAGTCTGACTTTGTCAAAACCGGAGAAGAGGCCGACCTCGAAGTTGAGTTCTGGCCACTCGACGAAGCCGTGGACGCGGTAATCGCGGGGGAGATACGCAACCAAATTTCCGCCACCGGCCTATTGATTGCTCATGTCTGGATCCAGCGACACTAACGCCGGCGCCTTGCAGGCAGAAGTCGAACGCTTTCTTCGCTATTTAGCGCTGGAGCGCGGTCGCTCCGCAAACACGCTGAGTGCCTATCGTGGGGACCTAGCGCTGTATACGGCCTGGCTTAATCACAGGGATTTATCGCGGTTTGACGCGGTGTCGGCACCCGTCGTGGAGGATTTCGCGGCGAGTTTGGACGGTTCGGCACGGACCATTCAGCGCCGAATTTCAGCCGTGAGGTCGCTCCATCGCTTCTTGGTAGAAGACGGGCGAGTGGCGTCTGACCCGACAGCCGCAATTTCCGCTCCGCATCAGCCAGAGCGACTCCCCAAAGCGCTCAGCGTCCCACAAATCACGACGTTGATCGAAAGCGTGTCGGGGGATGACGTTCTGAGCCTCCGTGATCGAGCACTTCTAGAAATTCTCTACGCCACGGGAGCCAGGGTGAGCGAGGTGACTGGCCTTGCGGTGGATGATGTTTTTGGCCAAAACGGCCAGCCCGCTGAGCTTTTGCGGGTGATCGGGAAGGGCAATAAGGAGCGTGTTGTCCCGTTGGGTCAGCACGCCCGAGATGCCCTAGACGCGTATGTGGTGAGGGCGCGCCCCGAGCTTTCCCGCCGTGCGAAAAAACACTCTGCGGCTCTTTTTTTGGGTGCGCGGGGTGGGGCACTCAGTCGACAAAACGTATGGCTCATCCTGAATCAGCGCGCCGAGGCGTGCGCATTGGGCGTTCGGCTCTCTCCCCACACCCTTCGCCATTCTTGCGCGACCCACTTGGTAAACGGAGGAGCGGACATCAGGGTGGTCCAAGAGCTCTTAGGTCACGCATCGGTGCAAACCACACAGATTTACACCAAAGTCACCATTGACTCCTTACGAGACGTGTATTTCACCGCGCATCCCCGAGCTCAGGGCTAGCAGAAGATAGACTCTCTGGCATGGCGCAGGCATCTAATTCCCCCAAAACTGGCCCTACCGGTCGACCCCTGCGCGAGTTTCCAGAGCCTGCTCCGCTCAAGCAGCATGGGCCTGCTCGTGTCATCGCTCTTGCAAACCAAAAAGGTGGCGTGGGGAAGACCACCACCACGGTCTCGCTCGCTGGTGCGCTGGCTGAGTACGGCCGAAACGTCTTGCTCGTCGACTTCGACCCGCAGGGTGCCCTCTCTGCTGGAATGGGTGTGCCGAGCCACGATGTGCCCACCATCTATGACTTGATGATTGGCCGGGAAAAGGACATCCACCAGGTCATTCAACCCACCAAAGTTCCTGGTATTCACGTTATCCCCGCAAATATTGACCTGTCTGCGGCCGAGGTTCACCTCGTGAGCGAGGTCGCCCGGGAACACATCTTGGCAAACATCTTGAAGCCAGTGCTGGGCGACTACGACGTTGTGTTTATCGACTGCCAGCCCTCGCTGGGCCTCCTGACTGTTAACGCGTTGACCGCAGCACACGGGGTTTTGATCCCGCTCGAAGCGGAGTACTTCGCGCTTCGTGGTGTTGCCTTGCTGATTGACACAATCGACAAGGTGCGCGATCGACTAAATCCGTCACTGCAATTGGACGGCATCGTGGCAACCATGTTTGATGCCCGCACACTCCACGCCAAAGAGGTGCTCGAGCGCGTCGTTGAAGGATTTGGCGAGAAGGTTCTTGAGACTGTCATTGGGCGCACCGTGAAGTTCCCAGACGCCTCGGTTGCTGGTGTTCCCATCACAGAGTTTGCACCTCAGCACGCCAGCGCCAACACCTATCGTCAGCTCGCCAGGGAGCTGATCAGTAGGGGATCGATTGCCTAATTCACCCATCGTTGACCAGCAGGTGGAAGCCACCGAGCAGTCAACTGGTTTCCGTGTTTCCCTCGACAACTTCGATGGGCCTTTTGACCTGCTTCTGAGCTTAATTTCGAAGCGTCAACTCGACATCACTGAGGTGGCCTTAAGTGTGGTGACGGGTGAGTTCGTGAAATACGTCGCGGACATGGAGGGCACCGAGGAGCTGGAACAAGCCAGCGAATTCTTGCTTGTGGCCGCGACGCTGCTCGACATGAAGGTCGTCGGCTTGTTGCCTCAGGGTGACTATGTCGATGCGGAAGACGTGAAGATCCTTGAAGCCAGAGACCTGCTCTTCGCCAGGCTCCTGGAATACCGAGCCTTTAAAGACGTGTCGGCATGGTTTGCAGAACAACTAGACGATGAGGCGAAACGCCATCCCCGCATCGTCTCCTTGGATGCTCACTACCGTGACCACACTCCCAAGCTCAGTTGGACCACGACTGTCGACGACTTCGCAGCTCTGGCACTGTTGGCTTTCACACCGCGGGATATTCCCATGGTGTCCATCGATCACCTTCACGCACCGCTGGTGAGCGTTCGCGAGCAGGCGATTATCGTCTTAGGCGTTTTGCGCTCGGGCGAGAAGAGCTTCCGCGAATTGATCGCTGGGGTCAAGGAAAAGGGTGTCATCGTGGCGAGGTTCCTCGCTGTGTTGGAGCTTTACCGGCAGTCCGCGCTGTCATTCCACCAGTTGGAACCTCTTGGTGAGCTCACCGTTCACCTCATCGACGATAATTTTTCTGACGACCAGCTTGCCGCCCTCGGCAGTGAATGGTCAGAGCCGCCTGAGGAGGCCGCATGAGTGAAGCAGAAACGGTAGAAGAAGCTCCAGTAGTTCCCGAGGAGAGCCTGCAGGCAGCAATCGAGGCGTTGTTGATGGTGGCAGACCAGCCACTATCTCTGGTCTCTCTTGCCCAGGCAACGGGTAACCCACTTGACCGAGTTCGCGTGGCGGTCGATTTCCTTCGCGCCGACTACGCCGGAGAAGGCCTGGGGCCTCGACGAGGTTTTGAGCTACGCGAGGTTGGCGGTGGATGGCGCGTGTATGCACGGGCCGACTTTGATGACATCGTGCGTGGAATGCTCCATGACGATTCACCGCAGCGACTAAGCCAACAGGCGTTGGAGACCCTCGCTGTCATCGCCTACAAGCAGCCAGTCACCAGAAGCCAGGTGTCGTCAGTTCGCGCGGTGAATGTTGACTCAGTCATGCGCACTCTGGTTGCCCGCGGCCTCATCACCGAGCACTCGACTGATCCAGAGACCGGCGCGATCTTCTACGAGACGACACCACTTTTACTGGAGTACCTGGGCATCGAGTCGCTCGACCAATTACCGCCTATTTCGCCCCTGTTGGACGACGGCCAGTCGGGCTTCGACAATGTCGAGCGCTGAGGCTGACGGGGAGCGTTTACAAAAGGTTCTATCCCGCGCGGGTGTTGCATCTCGTCGCCAAGTAGAGAACTTTTTGTTAGCCGGACGTATTCGAATCAACGGCAAGACGATCAAGGAACTCGGTGTTCGAGTCACGCCGGGTAGGGACACTGTTGAGTTAGATGGCACGGTGTTGCAGCTTGACGTTGATGCTCGCTACGTCGTGTTCAATAAGCCCACCAAGGTTGTGACATCGCTGAGTGATGAACGCGGGCGCACTGATTTGCAGGGGGTGTTGGACGACATCGGCGAGAGGCTGTTCCCTGTGGGCCGGCTCGACTACGACACCAGCGGACTACTCATCCTCACGAATGACGGCGAAGCTGCTCAAGTTCTCTCTCATCCGTCATTTGGTGTGGAAAAGACCTATGTTGCGACAGTGCGCGGAGAGGTGACTCCCTCTGTCGTGAAAGTGTTACGCGATGGGCTAGAGCTCGAAGATGGGTTTATTGCTGCCGATCACGTGAAAGTAGTAGGACAGGCGAGCCCCCAAAAGTCAATCCTGGAAATTACGTTGCACTCTGGTCGAAACAGGATTGTTCGGAGAATGTGCGAGGCGGTAGGCCACCCGGTGATCACCCTTCAGCGCAGGCGATTCGGACCGTTCCATTTGGCGGGCTTGAAGGTGGGCCATTGGCGAGACTTCACGTCGGAACAACGCCACCAGCTCGCTACGCTAGTGGAATTGGCTAAAAAGCAGACCGGAGGGGAACGTCATGGCTAAAAGCGCCACGTCAATCTCCGGCGTATACATAATCGGTACCGGACTTTTAGGGACCAGTCTGGGTCTGTGTTTGCGCAGTCACGGTGTCAGCGTCTGGCTGTCTGATCTCTCCAGCAGCGCCTCCGCCCTTGCTGCAGATTACGGCGCTGGCGAAGTCGCGACGACGCTACCCGAAGACGTTGATTTAGTCGTTGTCGCGACGCCCCCTGACGTCACCGCGTCAGTGGTCGCCCAGGCACTCAAGGATTTCCCTCAGGCGCTGGTGATTGATGTGGCCAGCGTGAAGCAGAGCATCCGTAATGCTCTCGAGAGCCAAGACGTTGACATGTCGCGCTACGTCGGAACCCATCCCATGGCCGGTCGCGAGAAGGGCGGCCCCACGGCTGCGCGCACCGATTTGTTTGTCGCCCGCCCCTGGGTGGTGTGCGCGGGAGACACGGTTTCTGAGGAATCTCTGGCTGCTATTCATGGCGTAGTGGAGATGTGTGGGGCAACAATTCACGACATGTCTGCAGATGACCACGACCGAGTTGTGGCCATGGTCTCTCACGTTCCTCAAGTGGTCAGCAGCGTGATGGCGGGCACACTTAACGCTGCAAGCCCGGCAGATCTGGATCTCGCTGGGCAAGGCGTTCGCGATGTCACCCGCATCGCCGGGAGCGACCCCGCCTTGTGGATTCAAATTTTGCAGCACAACGCCGCACCAGTATCAGCCCTCCTCGCTGATGTTGCTGCGAAACTCAGCGCGGCGGCAGCAGCGTTGTCGGACACTACTGTGGCGGGCGCAAAAAGGGAGCTTGCAGAATTGTTAGACGCGGGAGTCAGGGGTGTCTCGCAGATTCCTGGCAAGCACGGTTTGTCCAAGCAATTCGCGACATTGAACGTCATCATTGACGACAAGCCTGGTCAGTTGGCCGCGGTGTTACACGACGTGGGCGAGATTGGCGTCAACCTCGAGGACATGCGTCTTGAGCACTCCCCAGGTGCGGCAGTTGGTTTCGTCGAGCTGTCAGTGCAGCCTGAGCGTGTCCATGAACTGTCCGATGCGCTTGAAACTCGCGGATGGCGAATTGCGGGGGAGCGCTCATGACTCACATCATTGCGGTGGATGGGCCCGCAGGCTCGGGAAAGTCGAGTGTGTCGAAGGCAGTGGCACGGGAACTGGGTTTTGGGTACTTGGACACGGGTGCTGCCTATCGAGTGTTGACGGCGTCGGCGCTGTCTGCGCAGGTTGACCTAGACGATGAGACCGCTGTGTTGCGGATGTGGGAGGCGCTAAATTACCAGGCGCCAACCGATCCCGACGCACAGACCTTTGTGGTTAACGGCAGCGATTTCACGGCCACAATCAGGGAAGAAGCAACGTCGTCACAGGTTTCCCGGGTTGCTAAACATCCGCAGGTGCGCCTCGTCATGAACGAGGGTTTCCGCTCCATTGCCGCTGGAGTGGACCAACCAGGAATTGTCATTGAGGGCCGCGACATCACCACGGTGGTAGCTCCAGACGCGCCGGTAAGAGTTCTCCTGACCGCTGACGAAGACGTGCGAATCGCACGCAGGCAAGCTGAACTGGGAGGCATTGACGCCTCAGCACTGAAAGACCGTGACAATGCGGATCGTAAGGTGGTCGACTTTTTGACTGCTGCGGACGGTGTAGTCACCCTCGATTCCACCCATTTGAGTTTTGATGACACCGTGAAGACCCTCTTGTCTATTGCCAAGCAGGGGCTTGAGGGTGACCAGGAAGGTGCGCTATGAGCGACGAAGACGAATTTTTAGGCGACGATAAGCGGGCGGAAAGCCTGCTGGGCGGGCTCGACGATTTCGAGCTTGATGAAGACGACTATCGACTGCTCTCGGGAGATGTTGGAGCGGGTGATTTTGGCTCCACCCAAGCGAACTGGCCTGTGGTCGCTGTCGTGGGCCGCCCCAATGTGGGAAAGTCGGCTTTGGTCAACCGCATTTTGGGACGTCGAGAAGCGGTCGTGCAAGACACTCCCGGTGTCACCCGAGACCGCGTGAGTTACCCGGCTGAATGGAACGAACGCTTCTTTACCCTGATGGACACGGGTGGCTGGGAACCCGACGCTAAGGGCTTGGACCAGTCAGTCGCCGTTCAAGCAGAGGTTGCGATCGACCTGGCAGACGTCATCATCTTCGTCGTCGACTCCCGGGTGGGTGTCACTGCAACTGATGAGCGAGTGGTGACTCTATTGCGCCACTCTGGCGTGCCTGTGGTTGTGGCTGCAAACAAAGTGGATGACCAGGGTGGGGAAGCAGACGCGAGTGCGTTGTGGTCGTTAGGGCTGGGAGAGCCATGGCCTGTGTCTGCCCTTCACGGACGTGGTGTTGCGGACATGCTCGATCACATCTTGACCTTGATGCCAGAAACTGCAAAGACGGCGTCACTTAACGGGCCTGGACCACGACGTATTGCCCTTGTGGGTAAGCCCAATGTGGGTAAGTCGAGCCTGCTCAACAAGGCTGCGAAGTCAGAGCGCGTTGTGGTGAACGAGCTCGCGGGCACCACAAGAGATCCCGTTGACGAGTTAGTCGAGATTGGTGGAGAAACCTGGCGGTTTGTCGACACTGCCGGTATCCGCAAAAAAGTGCACCTTCAGCAGGGCGCTGACTTTTACGCGAGCCTTCGCACCCAAGCCGCCCTGGAAAAGGCAGAGGTTGCGATTGTTGTCATCGACGTAACGGAAGAAGTCAGTGAGCAGGATTTGAGGATCATTGACCTCGTTGTTGAGTCGGGTCGCGCATTGATTCTGGCCTTCAATAAGTGGGACTTGTTGGATGATGAGCGTCGGCGCTACCTCGAGCGGGAAATTGAGACTGATCTCGACCATGTCCACTGGGCGCCACGAATCAACATCTCGGCAAAAACTGGTCGACACCTGGAAAAACTCCCCGCAGCGCTCCACACCGCGCTCGAATCATGGGATACCCGTATCTCAACGGGTGCCCTCAACGCCTTTATCGCTGAGCTTGCACAGTCCCACCCGCACCCGGTCCGTGGTGGAAAGCAGCCACGTATTTTGTATGCGACTCAGGCTGCGACCAGGCCACCCACATTTGTCTTCTTCACTACGGGCTTCCTTGACCCTCAATATCGTCGCTTTATTCAGCGACGTTTGCGTGAAGACTACGGTTTCGAGGGAAGCCCCATCCGAATTCAAATGCGCGTTCGTGAGCGTCGAGGCGACACGAAGAAGCGATAACCATGTCGATGCTGCCCCCGCCGCTACCCCCAGAACATCTGAGGGACCCGGGGGATGCGTGGGTAGAAGGTCCAGACGGCACCCGCTATTGGGGGCGCTTTGGAGCGGCGGGGGCTCTCGTGTGGCATCCGCCTCGTGGCGTATTACTTCAGCTTCGGGCTGAATGGTCCCACCACGGTTTGACCTGGGGGATACCCGGAGGTGCTCTAAAGCTCGGAGAAAGTGCCCACGATGCGGCGCTGCGGGAGTCCCACGAAGAGGCCGGAGTTCCCCTCGAAGGATTAGAGGCGATCCACACCGAGGTGCTGGACCTTGGCTTTTGGTCGTATACCTCGGTGGTGTTTTATGCCGAGGACTTCTTTCCGCCGGTGGTGAATGACCACGAGAGCGCCGATATCGCCTGGATCGAGATTGACACGGTATCGAGCATGCCGCTTCATCCCGCCTTCGAGAAGGCGTGGCCTGGCTTAAAGGCGGTTATCGAATCCCATGAGGAGTCCGGCCGGTGAACATCTAATCCCCTCCGGCCCAGTACACTTATCGGGTCACGGGCTGTGGCGCAGCTTGGTAGCGCACTTGACTGGGGGTCAAGGGGTCGCAGGTTCAAATCCTGTCAGCCCGACCAAATATTTGGTCGCTCACCCGTAATGGAAACGGTTGCGGAAACGTTCCAGGCGAGTAATCTGGAGCGATGTCAACCCTGGCCGATGTCGCCCGTCATGCGGGAGTGTCAAAGTCAACGGCCTCCAGGGCGCTCTCCGGCAATGGTTCGGTAAACGAAGAAACCAGGAAACGGGTTCAAGAATCAGCGAAGGCTTTGGACTTCGTAGCCTCAAGTGCAGCAGCACACCTAGCTACCGGTCGGTCAAAAAACATTGCTCTATTGACGCCCTTCGTGAACCGCTGGTTCTTCAGTGAGGTGATTGACGGAGTTGAAGCGGCGCTCATCGGCGCCGGCTACGACCTCACCCTCTATCGGCTTACCGACGACATACAACAGCGGCAAGCTCTTTTCGACTACTTCCTGGTGCGCAAAGGTGTCGACGCCGTAATCGCGTTGTCACTGTTCATTACGCCTGAAGAGGTGGATCGTCTCGAGTCACTCGGCAAACCCATTGTGGGAATTGGTGGACGAATTCCCAAGGTCCCGAGCATCTTCATTGACGACAGGGCGGTGGCCAGGGCCCACACCGAGCACCTCCTCGCTCTGGGGCACACAAGGCTGATGCACATCGGTGGAGACCAAGAGCACCAGTTGGACTTTGAGGTTCATGGAGGGCGTTTGCAGGGATTCCGCGATGCGTTGAGCTACGCCGGAATTGTCGTGGAGAACGATTTTCTTGCCGCCGAAATTTCTACCGCGGGCGGCTACGAGGCGGGACTGAAAGTACTGAGCGGGGATAATCCCCCTACCGCGATCTCTGCAATCAGTGACGAAGTAGCAATCGGCGTGATGTCTGCTGCTTACAAATTGGGCCTTCGTGTTCCGGAGGATGTGTCGGTGATTGGTATCGACGGACACCCGAGTGCTGCGGCTTTTGGTCTGACCACAATGGTGCAGCACCCTGCCCGCCAGGGCGCCATTGCTGTTTCGGCCGCACTTGCTGGCCTGGGGGGAATGTCTCCGGACGCCGGTGAGCTTGAGATGGAGCTTCCCGTGGAGCTCAAGGTCCGCAGCAGCACAGGGCCTGCGCCCAAGTAACTCCTAGAACGCGCTGGTGTAGGCGTTTATCGCGGGCTGCCCTCCTAGGTGGGCGTACAGCACACGGGAGCCCTCAGGGAAATAGCCCTCCTTGACCAAGTCGATCAAACCCGCCATTGACTTGCCCTCATATACGGGGTCGGTGATCATGGCATCCATTTGGGCGGCCAATTTGATGGCGTCTATGGTCTTAGGTCCAGCAACACCGTAGATGTCATCGTGCCAGCGATCGAGCAACACGATTTCGTCATCTGCAATTTCCCGACCAAGGTCGATGGCGTCTGCGGTGCGACGGGCAATACGTGCAATTTGATCCCACGTCTTCTCTACCGTTGCCGACGCGTCGATGCCTATTACTGACTGCGCGCGGTTGCTGTGCGCGAAGCCTGCGATCATTCCGCCTTGGGTTGATCCGGTCACCGAGCAGACAATGACGTTGTCGAATTGGAATCCAAGCTCTTTCTCCTGGTCTTCGACTTCGAAGGCCCATCCTGCGAAACCGTGGCCGCCTAGCGGGTGGTCACTTGCACCCGCGGGGATGGCGTATGGCCGTCCACCAGATGCCTCAACGTCGGAAATCGCGTCTTCCCATGATTTCCGGAAACCGATGTCAAACCCGGCAGGGTCAAGACGGACATCTGCACCCATGATGCGCGAGAGGAGAATATTGCCTGTTTCTTCGTAGAGCTCGTTCTCCCATTCCACCCAGTGCTCTTGAACAAGCACCGCCTTTAGTCCCAGTCGGGCGGCCACTGCTGCTACTTGACGGGTGTGATTGGACTGGACGCCGCCGATGGACACGAGAGTGTCACATCCTTGGTTCAGGGCATCCTGCGCGAGGTATTCAAGTTTTCGCGTCTTGTTTCCGCCATAGGCCATCCCCGAATTCAAGTCTTCGCGCTTTGCCCAAATCTCTACCTTTCCGCCGAGGTGCTCGCTCAAGCGAGGGAGCGGATGAATAGGAGAAGGGCCTACGAGAAATGAAGCCTTCGGGGTGTTGTTTAGTGCGGCACGAGTCATGCGATAACAGTACTGGTGCCGGCAGTGGGCTCTGCCCCTGGCATACTTTTGACCATGAGCCGTGAAAGCGAACTTGAGCGCAAATGGAAGATGGTGGGTTGGATTTTCGCCGCCATTGCCTTGGTTATCGTTGCCGGCCCTCAAATTCTCAATTTGTTTACTCAGTAGCCGACTCGTTTCGGGGCTAGTCTTCACTCGTGGAGTGGTCAGTAATCATCGCAATGGCGGTGTATTCATTCGTACTCGCGGTAACCCCGGGTCCTAACAACACCGCTTTGTTAGCTCTCGGTGGGCGCTTTGGCTTCCGGGCAACCATTCCCTATCTCGCCGGCATGGCTATTGGGTTGGTTCTACTTGTTGGCGTCATGGCACTGGGGTTAGGGGCATTGCTCGAGCTTTACCCCGTCGGATTTAAGGCGCTTAAGTACGTGGCATTCGCCTTTGTTGTGTATTTGGCGTGGCGCACTCTTGGTGTGGGAAAGGGAAATCGCGGCAGCGAGGCAGACAAGCCCATCACCGTCTGGCAGTCATCAATCTTCCAGTTGGTAAATCCAAAGGCGTGGATCGCCACCGGCACGTTGATTGCTGCCTACGTTCCAGAGGGCACCCGCGTCTGGGGGTTTGCCATCGCTGCAATGACGTTTGTGATTGCGACGCTTCCCGGTGCAATGATTTGGGCGTTCGCGGGTCAGGCGGTGAGTTTCTTGTTGAGCGGGTCGAGGGCTCATCGAATTTTCTCCATCGTGATGGCGTTAGCAATTGTGGGAACGATGATCCCTGTCCTGTTCTTGGGATAGCCATTTCTCTGTCACTAGCCTGGGTTCATGGCGACATGGACAGTGGTAGTACCCAACGGACAGTATGAGCTCAGCGTCGAGGAATTGCAGCAGTGGGCGATCGCACGAAAGATCCAACACGACACCCGTGTAATCGACGAGCGTGGCGAGGCATGGAATGCGGCGCAAATTCCCGAAGTCTTCTCACGGCGTGAATGGCTCATTGCTCTCTTGCTCAGCATCTTTCTCGGATCGCTGGGGGTCGATCGTTTCTACGTGGGAAAAGTGGGAACGGGAATTCTTAAGCTCCTCTCTTTCGGAGGGCTTGGCGTCTGGACCATCATTGACGTCATCTTTATTGCCGTTCGACGCCTCGACGACAAAGAGGGTCTGCCGCTTCGTTAGGTGCGGATGTGTCGCACGCCGCTACAATCGAGTTCGTCGGTTGTGCAACCGGTACCAAAAATTCGCAACACGTCGTAAAGTGGTCCCACGAACCTGGGAAATCGCCTATAGAGTGTTGCCCACAACTTCACAACCACACTCACACACGTGATGGGTGGGGCTTTCAAGGGAGAAAAGCGTGAGCGGTCAAATTACTGTGCCAAGCATTGTTGTGGTCGGCACTCAGTCGAAGACCAAGGACGAAGTTGTTCGTGAGCTGGGAGCTCTTCTTGTCGCAGAAGGTCGCGTCAGCGAGCTCGAAGGATATGTCGAAGCCGTCAAGGCCCGCGAAGAACATTTCCCCACCGGAATCGAAGGTGGCGTTGCAATTCCCCACGCCCAAACTCCACTCGTAACTGAGGCAGCAGTGGCGGTTGCGACCAGTGAGTCGGGTATCGATTTTGGTGCTGACGATGGACCTGCGCACTTGATCTTCTTGATTGCTGCTCCGCAGTCTTCCGAAAACTTGCACCTCGAGATCCTCGCGAACCTCGCTCGGCGCATCATGCACGAAGAGTTCCGGGATTCACTTCGCAGTGAAACCGACCCCGCACGAATCGCAGAAATCATTACCCAGGAGGTAACCCCCTAATGGCCACCATCGTTTGCGTCACATCCTGCATCACCGGTATCGCCCACACCTACATGGCGGCCGAAGCCCTGGAGCAGGCAGGAAAGAAGCTCGGCCACAACGTCATGGTTGAGACCCAAGGTTCAGCGGGTTCAAATCCGTTTAAACAAGATGTCATTGATTCGGCCGACGCGATCATTTTTGCTGTCGACCTTGAGGTTCAAGGTAAAGACCGATTCAACGGAAAGCCATACATCCAGGTGCCCGTCGCGAAAGCGATGAAGGACGCAGTGAGTCTTGTCGAGCAGGTTCTCGCTGCCACTGCTGATGGCACCGCAGGGATTGTGGGAGAGAAGTCCCCAGCCAAGCCGGCTGCGGAGAAATCAGAGGGCTCTGAAAAGAAGTCCGGTGGTTTCTTCGGTGGCCTGTTCGGTAAGGGGAAATAAGCCTGGGTCGCGCCCGCGGCTCAGTATTCAGCACGCGTGCTGAAAAGAAGGGAGTTCATTTTGGCTAGTGAAGGAAACGGCACCAAAGTCCGCCAGTGGCTGATGACTGGTGTTTCCTACATGATTCCGTTTGTTGCTGCAGGTGGAATCTTGATTGCTCTTGGATTCTTGCTCGGTGCAATTGGTTATGGCACCGACGGTATCCACGCTTATGACGCTGAGGTCATGGGTGTAACTGGAAGCAGCATTAACCTGCTGTCGATCGGTAACTGGGCATTCATGATTTTCTGGTTCGGTAAGGCCGCATTCGCGTTCTTCGTTCCAGTTCTTGCTGCCTACATCGCATACGCAATCGCAGACCGTCCTGGTCTTGTCCCCGGTTTCGTTGCAGGTGCTCTTGCAACCGGCCTTGACGGAAACCCCCTCGGAACGGGTACCGGATTCCTCGGTGCCATCCTCGGTGGATTCCTCGCTGGTTTCGTAGCCCTGTGGATCAGCCGTTGGGCTGTTCCTAACTGGATCAAGCCGATTATGCCTGTGGTTACCATTCCTTTGGTCGGTTCGCTGATCACTGGTTTCGCCATGGTCATCGTCTTCAAGGGACCAATCAGCTGGGTCGTTAACGGCCTCACCGAGTGGTTGAACGGCCTCAGCGGCCTCGGACTTGCCCTTCTGGGTCTCGTCCTTGGTTTGATGATGGCATTCGACATGGGTGGACCGGTGAACAAGGTGGCTTACACCTTCGCTGTCACCGGCCTCGCATCCGCAGGTGCTGCAGCATCCGCTACCGAGTTCCAGATCATGGCTATTGTCATGGCTGCGGGTATGACCCCGCCGCTTGGTCTGGCTCTCGCAACGGTTCTGCGTCGCAGTGCCTTCAGCGAGTCAGAGCGCGAAAATGGCAAGGCAGCCTGGCTGCTGGGTGCATCCTTCATTTCTGAGGGTGCAATTCCATTCGCTGCTGCTGACCCAATCCGCGTAATTCCTTCGATCATGGTCGGTTCCGGTGTGACCGGTGCCATTGTGGCCTTGTTCGGAAACGAGCTGCGCGCTCCTCACGGTGGAATCTTCGTGTTCCCACTCGTGAGCAGCTGGTACACCTACGTCCTGGCAATTGCCATTGGAACCGTAGTGACCGCAATCCTGGTTCTCGTTGCAAAGAGCATCGGAGCCAAGGAAAAGGTTGCAGCTTAAGTAACCGCGTAACGCAAAGGGCCCGAGTACATCTCGGGCCCTTTGTGGTTTCGTAGCGCTATTTGCGTCGCCTAAGGCTCATGACGTACCAGGCCCCACCCGCGACGATGAGAAATAGAAACGGTAAAAGTGTTGACCAGTCAATCGACATCGATGTCTCCCTTGGGTAGGTGCTTTAGCTTAGTTGTCTCAATTGCGGTGGTCTTGGGCGATGTAGACCCACAGAGCTAATCCGCACACCAAGAACGCCCCAACAACACCCATCACCACGAAGTCGTTGCCTGACCACGAGTCGTAGCTGACTACCAATAGCCCGAAGACCGCGAGATATGCCGTGACAAGCAGCGGGTTCTTCATAGAGGGAGTGTAAGGGTGTACCGGCAGCAATTCTTGGAGGAATGACCGATACTGGTGGGGTGAAGGGTTTGCGTGTACTTATTGCCGATGACCACCAGCTCTCCGCAAAAGCCCTCGCGGATTCCTTCCGGGCCAGAGGTGCGGACGTGGTTGGCATCGTGCATTCTGTTCCCGACGCTCTTGAGGCTGTACGTGCTGACCTGCCTGATGTGTTGATATCCGACCTGGATATGGGACCGGGCCCTAGCGGTGTCGACCTCGCACTTCGAGTCCGAAGCGCGCTTCCTGCGACGGGAGTTGTCTTGCTTACGGCGTATGAGGAGCCGAAGCTCTTTTCGTCACAGATGCCCGCTCTTCCACCGGAAGTGGTCTACATGGTGAAACAAAGAGTTCGAGAAATTGAAGAGCTTGAGGCCGCAGTGAAGCTGGCTATCGACTATGCCCACGGCCTCCAAAGCCCTCCAAAGCCCTCCAGCCGCTCGTTTCTCACTGAGAGCCAAGCCGACCTGCTGCGTCTTCTCGCTCAGGGCCTGTCCAATCAGGCGATCGCCCAGGAGCTCAGCGTGTCTGCAGATTCTGTCGCGAAATCGATAAATCGGCTCGCGAAGCGCCTTGGGGTGGCGAGGACCACTCAACACAATGTTCGCGTGGCGCTCAGCCAGCGCTACTTCGATTTCATTGGCTACCAACGTGAGCGTTGACTGGAGTGAAATTGCCCGGCGGGTAGGTGGCCGCTTTGCGCTATCTCCGGCGATGGTTGCAATTTCTATTCCATTTTTTGTCGGAGGGTACGTCGCCACCGAATATGTCGGGGGTGCCGTAGGGGAGTGGTACGTCTACGCGTTAGTAGGGCTTGTGGCGCATCTTGTGCTGTGGCTTGTGTTTGGACTCGCTGCTGTAACGCTATTGCGAGGCCATCGTGATCAGCCCAAACCGCTGTGGATGACGCTTGGCGTCTATCTCATCGCTGGCGAGGTTCGTCTTGCGGCTTTGGTCGCGGGAATTGAGTTTCTGGGTCTTGAAAACCCGGTACCGCTGTGGGTTCGTATTCTCAACACCGCCGTGTTGTTCCCGCTGGCATATGGATTCTCGAGTTATTCACTCGAGTCATTTCGGCTCTACCTCACCTCCCGACGAGATCTCATTCACTCGATTGTTCAGGCAGAAATCGAATTAGATCAACAAAAAGGCGCAGTGAATTCGTTACGCGAGAGCTTCCTGGGAGGGTTTGATCAAAGAATTGATGATGCCAACCAGAAAACACTTGCTGCGCTCGACGGGCTCGAAGATGAGATCGCAAGGGGCATCGATGCCCGGCCTGAGCTGAAGAGACTGCTTGACGAAGCCGACCGGCGGTGGCGCGGAATTAGCCATGAGACGTTAGAAGCGGCAAAAATCAATGTGCCTCGCCCTACTGCCCGTGAATTCCTTGACGTGGTGGCTCGGTCCAAGCCGCTTTCCTATCTCTCCGTAGTGCTGGGTGGAGTCTTCATGTTTAGCCTTGCTCTGGGCAGACAGCTACCTCTCCTTCAGGGAGCGCAGTGGACTGTGGTGTGGATCGTGGCCACCGGTGTGCTTGTATACCTCACCAACACGCTCGCGTCGAAATTTCTTCGAGTCGCTACTGGGCTATTCATGGGGCTTTACATCACTCTGGTTTTCTCCGGACTGTGGACAGCGTGGATTCCAGGCATCGCGCTCGATGCGCGATTTGCCGCCTTTGCTATTCACTTGACGGTCGTGGCAACGTCGCTATTGGTGGGTTACGGGCCTGCTGCCTCGAACAACCAGGAAAACGCTTTGGGGGCGCTTCGCCGGCACCTTGATGAGGCATCGATTAGCCGGCTCAAAGTGGAAAGCGAACTCGTCGTGCTCGCTCAGAAAGTAGCCAGTAGGTTGCATGCGGAGAACCGGGGTGACTTTATGGCCAGGGTCTTGAATCTCCAACGCAGCCTAGATTCTGGAGATGTGGAGAAAGCAGTCGCGGACCTACGCGGAGTTCGCGAGTCTTTGAGCTCAGGCAGCTCCGGCGATAGCGAGCCCGACGATGATGACCTCTTGCGTTTCCTCGCCAATTGGCGGGGGCTGATTGAGATTGATTCCAATCTGCATGTGGCCAACGTGCCTGACGCACTTCACCCCTCGATCAATACCATCGTGATGGATGCCGTCAATGACGCGGTTCGTCACGGGGGAGCAGACTGGGTCGAAATTGACCTCGATGATTCTGGTGAGAAAGTTGTGCTCTCCATTCGAAACAACGGAACGCCACCGAATGGGGGAATAGGCGGAGGCGTCGGCGGAAAGACCTTGGACCGGCTGGCCACTGCTGGGTGGTCGAGAGAAGTTGATGTGCTCGGGTTTACCAGGCTGCGGGTCGAGTTTTCCAAGTCCTAATTCGCGCGGGTGACACGCTGATGTCATAGCCTCTAAGGGTGAATACCTCTCGCACGGGAATCGTCACGATGACCCCATCTCCGGCTCTCGACCGCACATACATCGTGGACTCGTTCGAGCGCGGGCACGTAAACCGTGCCTCGTCCGTGACTGAAGAGTTTGCCGGCAAGGGTGTCAATGTTTCCAGGAACCTCGCTTTAGCGGGGCTAGTGGCCCCCGCAGTTGTGCCCTTGGCGGAAAAAGACCAACGCGCCTACCGCGATGACACGTTGATTCACCCCTCGACCATCGCGGGCCGATTGAGAGTGAACATCACCGCGATAGAGTCGGATGGGACGACGACCAAGCTCAACCAAAACGCTCCCGCATTGTCGCGAGCGGAGTGGGAACAACTTGTTGCACAAACTGCTTCGGCAGTGGCTGACACAAACGCGTCATGGGTAATCGTTGCGGGAAGTTTCCCGGAGATCGAGGGGGGAGTTCCCAGCCCTGAGGGTCTGTATCAGGCGCTTGATGGGAAGGCGCGAATCGCCCTGGATACGTCGGGCCCCGTGCTCATTGACTGGGCACAATCTGGGCACATCGACTTTATTAAGCCCAACGTGCGCGAGCTCGGCGAGGCGGTTGGCCGAGAGTTAGCCACGATTGGCGACGTTATCGATGCAGCGAACGAAGTGTCGGCGTGGGGTGTGGCTTACGTGATGGTGAGCATGGGCGAAGACGGTTTCCTCGGCGTGAGTGAGGACACCGCGTGGTGGGCACAGAGTGAACCGGTGGCAGTTAAGAACACAATTGGTGCAGGCGACTCCAGTGTCTCTGGGTTTTTTGCGTCGCTCATGCAACATCCCGGCGACATCGAGCGTGCCGTTGTCACGGCAGCAACGTGGGGAGCTCAGAAGGTGCAACAGGCCACGTCCCAGTTGATGCATCTCGACGATTTGCCCGAGGTGACACTGCATCGCACTATCGATCTCACCCGAGCCGTTACCGCTGACTAGAGGTGGCGCGACACACCCGTAGTGGGTTTTTGTGTGAGTGAATGTTGTTTTCTGTGGGTTTGTGTTAGTTTCGTAGGCAATTCGCACACCCGTGAGAGGCAACAACGATGTTGGCAGAAGAACGACGACTTCAGCTCGTCGACTGGACCCGCGATGAGGGTCGTATCGATGCTGCCGTTGCCGCCAAGAAACTTCGGGTAGCGACAGAGACCGTTCGCCGCGATCTGGATGTTCTGGAGAGCCGCGGAGTATTGCGCCGCGTCCACGGGGGTGCGATTGCCCTTGACCGGTTCACCCATGAATACACCATCCCTGAGCGTGAGAATTTAAACCCCGAGGCAAAGGCCCGTATCGCAGAGGCCGCGGCCGCGTTTATCCCTGAAAAGGGATGTGTGTTCGTCGATGGGGGAACAACAACTGAGCAGCTCGCAAGTCACCTCTCTGGCAAGCCTGATCTGTTGGTGGTGACCAACAACATTCGTCTCGCCTCAAAAATTGGAGACTCTGGCACGAAGGTGTATGTCTTGAGCGGTGAAATTCGTCCCGCAACTCTTAGCACAGTCGGTACGAGGGCCGCAGCAGACATCGACGACTGGAACGCCTCGGTGGCGTTCCTTGGCACCAACGGTCTGACTCCGGATCTTCGAATGACCGCCTATGACACCGACGAGGCCAGCGTGAAGAGGGTCATGATGCGCAACTCCGACGAGAGAATTCTCCTGGCCGACCATTCAAAGTTTGGGCGGACATATCCCGCGAACTTCGGCCACGTGTCCGAGTTAGACCGCATAGTATGCGACTCCTCCACGGAAGAGCGCATCGTGGACTCGCTTAAAGCACACGGTTTGGAGGTGTCAGTCGCATGACACCTATCCATCAAGTTTCGGCCCCCGCCCGGGGGTCGAAAACGCCAGAAAACCCAGCACAGTGGGGCTCGTTCTCCCTGGCCGCATGTACTGGGTTTTCTGGCAACAACCCTAACCCCAATAAAGAGGAAGGTTCAGTACATGTCTGACTTCATCCCCACTGGGGGCGGCGGCCACACCGGCTGGCGAGCTTCACTGCAGAAGCTCGGGGGTAACCTCGCGGGAATGGTGATTCCGAATATCGGAGCCTTCATCGCGTGGGGTCTACTTACCGCCCTGTTCATCCCAACTGGCTGGTTGCCGAATGAGAGCTTCTCCAGCATGGTTGGCCCGATGATCATCAACCTGTTGCCAATCCTGATTGGTTACACCGGTGGACGTATCGTCCACGGTCAGCGCGGTGCCGTTATCGGTGCTATCGCAACCGTCGGTGTGATTGTCGGTAGCGACATTCCGATGTTCCTCGGTGCAATGCTGATTGGTCCGCTGCTTGCATGGATCCTCAAGTACATCGACAAGGTACTTGACCCCATCACGCCTCCCGGATTCGAGATGCTCATAGGAAACTTCTCCTTGGGTATCGCTGGAATGCTTGGCGCAATGCTTGGTTACATTGCAATTGGGCCAATCGTTACCTCGATCAGCAACGTCCTGGGTGCTGGTGTGCAGGCAATTACCGACGCTGGTCTGTTGCCAGTCGCTTCGGTACTAGTCGAGCCCGCCAAGATCCTGTTCATGAACAACGCTATTAACCACGGTGTTCTTGGACCTCTCGGTGTCGCTCAGGCAGAAGAGGCTGGAAAGTCTGTTCTGTTCATGCTCGAGACCAACCCCGGTCCCGGTCTCGGTATCCTCGTAGCCTTCTGGCTCGCTGGACCGAAACTGCTCCGCGGTTCCGCACCTGGTGCAATCATCATTCACTTCCTTGGTGGTATTCACGAGATCTACTTCCCCTACGTGCTGATGAAGCCGCAGGTTGTTCTCGCTGCCATCCTCGGTGGTGCAACTGGTGTTGCAACCTTCGTGGCCACTGGAGTTGGACTTGTTGCGACCCCGTCGCCTGGTTCGATCTTCGCCTACATGGCCGTCACCCCTCCGGGTAACCACTTCGGTGTGCTGCTCGGTATCCTGCTCTCAGCAGCTGTGTCCTTCGTTGTTGCTTGGTTCTTGCTCCGCATCGCCAAGTCCGACGACTCCGAGGGTGACCTCGCTGCGGCACAGGCCAAGAGCAAGGCTATGAAGGGCTAGAAAAATGGCAGAAATATCGGCAAGTGACGTCAAGCACATTGTTGTTGCCTGTGAGGCTGGAATGGGTTCCAGCGTCATGGTGGCAAAGCAGTTGGCGAAGCAGCTGAAGCCGCAAGGCATCGGCGTGACGCACTCTCCAGTGAACGAACTCGCAAACACCGAACACGACATTGTCTTGGTTCATCGTGGGCTTTCAGCCCGCGCGAAGCAGGCTGTGCCCGATTCGGTGGTGATCATCTTCGACATGTTCCTGGGTGATCTCAACATTGCGAAGCTCGTAGGACAGTTGCAAGCAGGAGAAACCATCTCCGATGGCTGATCTTCTTCAACTGGCCGGTATGTCGCTTGATGCCACGGCCTCCTCGAAAGAGGAGGCCGTGCGCATCTGCGGTGAGATGCTGCTCGGGCTTGGCGCCATCGAGCAGGGATACGCAGACGCGATGTGGGAGCGGGAACAAATCTTTCCCTCCGAAATCGGCAGTGGTTTCGCAATTCCCCACGGGACCGATGAGTCTCGGAAATTTGTGAAATTTGACCAGCTTGTGTTCCTTCGGTTTGTCGAACCCTTTACGTGGGAGAACGAAGTGGTGGAAGCCTGTGTCGGTATTGCGTCCCAGGGCGACGGTCACGTTGAACTCCTAGGGACTCTCGCTGAGTTGTTGATGGAAGATGATGCACGGGAATTCCTGCTGCGCTCGCACGACGCAGAGGGAATTCGGCAGGTTCTCCTGAGCGGCGAATTCACGGGCTAATCGCCCGCCTTTTCATTCGCCTCGGGTGCTCGGTGAGGGTACCCTGGAGGCTCGAACTTATTCTTGGAGGTTTTCGTGAGTAACGAAACAGTGTTGTCGGTAGAAGTGCGCGATCCGATTGGCTTCCACGCCCGCCCCGTGGGCGAGGTGGTGAGTCAGATCAAGGCCTCTGGCTTAGATGTGGTGATTCGTCGCTCTGGCGAAGACGGCGTTGTGGCCAACTCGCCCCTCAAGCTTTTGGCGATGAAGGTGAAAACTGGCGAGACTCTCGAAATTGTTGTGCCTGCAGAGGGTGCGGAGGCGTCTGAGCTTGCCAACTCCATTGCAGAGACCATTAACAAAGAAGCTCCCTAAAGATGAGCGGTGAAATCCGCGGAATCGGAATCGGTCGCGACGCCAGTTCTGGTCATGTGCTGTTGTGGACAAGGGCTGAAGGTCTCGAAGATCACCTGAAGTCAGACGCTGGCACCGAGAGTGAACGGCAGAAGCTCGTTGCCGGTATCGCTGCGGGCGCAGAGGTCGTAAGGGCTCAAAGCGTCGGAGGCGATCAACACACTCAAGACATCATCAATGCATTGATGATGATCATCGAAGACGAAGAGCTCGTGTCGATGGCCGAGCCTCACCTCGCGGAGGGTTGGGACGGTGCCACTGCGTTGTTTATGGCACTCGACGACCTCAGCGACATGATGGGCGACGATGAAGACTTCAAATCGCGCGTAGGCGACCTCCGAGGGATTGCGCTCACCATTTCCGGGAAGATCCGTGGAATCGAAGGTGGCTCGACGATTCCGTCAAGTGGCACCTGGGTGATTGTGGCCGATGATCTCACTCCGGTGGATACTGCACAATTTGGCCCCTCCGTTGTGGGGGTTGTTACCGAATTAGGCGGTCCGACTAGCCACACCGCGATTATTTGCCGCTCGCGCAACATCCCCGCTGTGGTCAACGCGAAGGGTGCGCTTGGTCTCACTGCTGGTTCGCTTGTGTTGGTAGACCCCGCTGGAAACCGCGTGGTTGAGGGTGGAGACCTGGCAGATGCCACAGTGCCCATTTCGTTTATTCCAGTGCACGATGAGCCTCTGACGACTGTGCGCGCCAATATCGGCTCTCTGGCTGATGCTGAGGCTGCTGCGAAGACCGACGCGCGGGGAGTGGGTCTGTTTCGCACTGAAGTGTTGTATCTCGACCGCCAAGAGCAGCCCAGCCGTGAAGAACAGGCCCAGCAATTTGCTGAGATTTTTCGAGCAGCGCCTGCAGGAAAGATCACGGTTCGCACCATTGACGCGGGCAGTGACAAACCTGTTCCTTTCTTGCCTAATGGGGAAGAAGAAAATCCCGCCTTGGGTGTTCGTGGCTTCCGCTTAGGCCAAGCTCACGTTGAGTTCCAACGTGATCAATTAGGCGCTATTCAAGACGGAATCGAAGCAACGGGGCGCGACGTCCAGGTCATGGCACCGATGATTTCAACGGTGGAGGAAGCTCAGCAGTTCAGAGAGCTTGCCGAATCTGTGGGAGTGAAGAAAATCGGAATCATGGTGGAGACGCCAGCGATTGTGCCGATGATTCCCGACCTCGTCGGAGTGGTCGACTTCCTCAGTATCGGAACTAACGACCTCTCTCAGTATCTATTCGCCGCAGACCGAATGCACCCGGCAATGGGAGCGCTGGTTGACCCCTGGCAGCCAGGGCTGCTGCGGACAATCGGTCTGATTATGGACTTTGCGCGCCCTGCCGGTATTCCTGTGGGTGTGTGTGGTGAATCTGCGGCAGATCCTGTGTTCTCGGTTGTTCTCGCAGGACTCGGGCTTGACTCGGTGAGCATGGCCCCCTCAGCAGTGGGGCCTGTCCTCGAGGCGCTGAAATCAGTGACTCAAGAACAGGCCGAGGAGATTGCTCGCGCTGCGCTTACAGCTGCGACTCCTGATGCTGCCCGCGATGCTGCTGCTGCCCTCCTCCAGAGCGCATAGAGCCGTTTCCACTCATTCCGTGTTCATCGTCGGAGTGCATCATCTGCATTCCTGACATTTGATCCGGGTCGAGGGTGCCGCCGTTTTCTGCAGCGAGCTCGAATGCAGGAAGGTGAGACTCGGCTGAGGCGCGACGCAGGTTCTCAAATACTCGAATCAGCATCTCGTCGTCGGTTTGAGCGATGAGGCGGTCGTACAGTTCTACGTTTGCCACCTCGCCTTCAGCCCACGCAGCTGCTGCAGTGGTCAGATCGGCCGGAGCCGCGATCAGCCCCAGGTAGGGGTTGTCGGGTACCTCTACGCCCATTCGCTCAAGCTGCCTCGTCAGTGCGCTTGCGTGCATTGCCTCGGCGACCTTGACTGTTGCGTAGGGCTCTACCTGGCCGTACTCATCGAGTACTGCTTGATAGCTGGCAAGAGCTGCGTACTCACCTTCTGGGCCCATCAGTGCCTCCCACGCGACAAAGGCGTCGGTTCCTTCATTAGGTGCACCAATTGTCCAGTCCGGAAGTCCCGTGGGCAGTGTTGCCTCGGCGAGGCCGTCGATTTCTGCGTCGGCCTGGTCGAGGGCGGCCTGCACGCTGCCGTCAGCCAGCTCGGTCGATTCGGATGCGGTGGTATCTAGCTCGTCACTCATCGAATCGATGCTCGTCGGGTCCTGGCAACCAGCCAGGGTGAGCGCTGCGATAGCGGTTCCGGCGAGGACAGTTACTGTTTTCTGTGCTGAAATCCTTCTCATGGCCTCAGGCTATGCCTGCCGATGAGGCGGAGCCGGGTTTTAGGGCATCTGCATAGCCAACCCATTGCAGAAGCATAGTTATTTCATAGGCAACTACAAGCTAAGCCCTAATCGTCAAAGACTTTCCCTGGATTCAGAAGGTTGTCGGGGTCAAAGACGGCCTTGATTTTTCGTTGTAAAGTCCACACTTCTTCGCCCAATTCGTCGCGAAGCCAACGCTTTTTGAGCAGGCCTACGCCGTGTTCACCGGTGAGTGTGCCACCAAGTTCCAAGGCGGCGCGGAAAAGCTCTCCGGCGGCCTCCCATATCGCAGGGGGAACATCCGATCCCTCGTAGATGAAATTTGGATGGAGGTTGCCATCCCCTGCGTGGGCAACGGTAGGAATCACCACTGCGTATTGTGATTCGATGCGTCGTATCTGACGGAACATTTCACCCAGCTTCGAGCGGGGAACCGCGACGTCCTCAATCAGAACACTGCCAGTAGCTTCCATTGCGGGGTGCATGGCGCGCCTGAGGGCAAGCAGAGCCTCTGCGGCCTCGCCTTCTGGCTTCTGCTCGACCGACCCTCCCGAGGCATCAAAGATCTCCGACAAGGCGGAGGCGGTCGCAGACGAGCCGGCCCCATCCGTTTGAGCGATCACTAAAACTGTCCCATTTTCACGGGCAGGACGTTCGAGGTATTTCTCGATAAGTGCGAGTGCTCGGTCGTCGACTAGTTCGAGCACAGAAGGGGAGTGGCCGCTCTGAATGATCTGCTGGCAGGCAACTGCTGCCTGGTTGATGTCTCCAAACCGCGCTGAAATGGTCCAGGTCTCATGGACAGAAACGGGTTCTAGTTTCACGGTGGCTCGAACAATGATTCCCAGGGTGCCCTCGGAGCCAATCATTAGTTGCGCTAGGTCGAGACCCGTAACGCCCTTCACGCTCTTATGGCCGAGTGTCACGAGATTCCCGTTTGCGAGCACAACGTCGAGTGACAACACTGCTTCGCGGGTGACTCCGTATTTTGCACACATCAAACCTCCGGCGTTGGTGGCGATATTTCCACCGACGGTCGACCAAATTCGACTGGCAGGGTCGGGCGTAAACCACAGGCCGTGGTTCTTTGCTTCGACGTTCAGATCACTGTTGACGACACCGGCTTCGACAATTGCGAAGCGGTCTGCGGGTGAAATTTCCAGGATGCGATTCAGTGCAGCTGTGCTGAGGACGATCTCGCCATCTCGTGCGATGGAGCCTCCTGCAAGACCGCTCCCGCCCCCTCGCGGGACGATGGGTAGTGAATGCTCAGCTGCAAACCGGACAACGTCTTGAACGTCCTCGACTGTCCGAGGTGACACCACCGCGAGTGGTGGCGTTGATGAGGCTTGTCCTGACTTGTCTGCGCGGGCGGCATCAAGAGTGGCCGGGGACACATCGGCGAAATCCCTAAAGGCCTCGACGAGGAGATCTTGAATGGATTCCGGCACACAAGAATCCTAATCAGGGGGGAAATGTCGTGGGCGATACTGGGTTCGAACCAGTGACCTCTTCCGTGTGAAGGAAGCGCGCTACCACTGCGCCAATCGCCCGGGGCACTTCATTGTGCCACAAAGCGGACCGACGAAATGAGCTGCCAACTGTAGGTCAACTTCGACACGTCTTGGCGAAGGTTTGTCGCACAGTCCCAGAATCGGCTACAGTGTTCACGCACGCTTTAGCGGGCAACGCGGATGTGGCGCAGCTGGTAGCGCATCACCTTGCCAAGGTGAGGGTCGCGAGTTCGAATCTCGTCATCCGCTCGGATCCGATAAGGATCGGGAGTAACACCCCATACGGTGGCGTGGCCGAGAGGCGAGGCAGCGGCCTGCAAAGCCGTCAACACGGGTTCGAATCCCGTCGCCACCTCGCTGGCGGCACAGCTAGACAAAATGGGCGATTGGCGCAGCGGTAGCGCGCTTCCCTGACACGGAAGAGGTCACTGGTTCGAACCCAGTATCGCCCACCATTTACTAGTCCGCGGTAGCTACTATTTGGGCGTCTGGGGTGTGTAGATTCGGCTTATGGATCCGCTTGAATCGCTCATCACCAGCCCCTTCTGGGGGCCTTTGCTGGTCGTTGTCGCCATTTGGACTGTGGTGTGGAAGGGAATTGCCCTCTACACCGCTGGAAAGAATCAACAAAAGAATTGGTTTGTGGTGTTGTTGTTGCTCAACGACCTGGGAATCTTGTCGATGGTGTATCTGAAATGGTTCCAAAAGCGAGCACGCTTCTAGACCTCTATTTCTCGACCCGCCCCAATTTCGGCGGAGGGGCCTGGTTATCGTTTCCTAGACTTGCGGAATGAGTAACCCATACGTCTTTACTGCATTGTTGTCGCTGGCACTGTGGGCCGTGATCGTGAAGCCTGCGTTTGAACAAGACACCCTCTTGGCGTGGGTGGCAACCATCTTCTTGGTCGGCTGGGGAATTTTCGGATTGGCCTATTCGGCTCGCGGGCAAAAAGGTAAGGACGACTCCGGCAAGTAGGCTGGGGGAGTCCTACCGCCTCAAAGGAGTCAGTTGTCCGAGTCACCTGCCAACGCGCCCGTCACCATCGACAGTGCGATTAACGGCGCCGAACTATTTGCCGATCCGAGTGTGGTTGCACTTCGCCAAAACGGAGTACTCGTTGACCGTGCCACCGAGTTGTCCGCAGGTGATGTCGTAGAGCCCGTGCTGATTGGCTCGCCAGATGGCCTCGACATTCTCAGGCACTCGGCCGCACACGTTCTTGCACAGGCCGTCCAGGGTATGCGCGGCGACGCCAGGCTCGGCATTGGCCCGCCCATCACCGATGGCTTCTACTACGACTTTGATGTCGAGGAGCCGTTCACGCCAGAAGAGCTCAAGCAGCTCTCAAAGAGCATGCAAAGAATTGTCAACCAGGGTCAGCGTTTTGTGCGTCGAGTAGTGAGCGACGACGAGGCACGCGCAGAACTTGCCCACGAGCCCTACAAACTAGAGCTCATTGGTCTTAAGTCTTCGGCTTCTGCGGGAACCGACAACGAAAGTGTTGAGGTTGGTTCGGGTGAACTGACCATTTACGACAATGTTGATCCAAAGACCGGTGAGACGGTGTGGAAGGACCTCTGCCGCGGCCCGCATCTGCCCAGCACCAAGCTCATCTCCAACGGTTTCGAGCTCACTAGGGTCGCTGCCGCCTACTGGAGGGGTAAGGAAACCAACCCTCAACTTCAGCGCATCTATGGAACCGCCTGGCCCACCAAGGACGAACTGCGCGACCACTTGGAGCGCCTTGAGGAAGCTAAGCGACGCGACCACCGAAAGATTGGTGCGGAGCTTGATCTCTTTAGCTTCCCGGAAGAAATCGGCTCTGGACTGCCTGTGTTCCACCCCAAGGGCGGTGTCATTCGACGCGTGATGGAGGATTACTCCAGGAAGCGTCACGAAGAAGCAGGCTACGACTTCGTCTATGCGCCCCATATCTCCAAGGCAGACCTATTTTCTGTGAGTGGACATCTCTCCTGGTACAAGGAGGGAATGTTCCCTCCCATGCACGTGGACGAGCAGCGAAACGAAGCCGGGGAGATCACCCGACAGGGCGTGGACTATTACCTGAAGCCAATGAACTGCCCGTTCCACATTCTTGTGTATCGCTCGAGGCAGCGCTCATACCGAGAACTTCCGCTTCGAATGTTCGAGTTTGGGTCGGTATATCGCTACGAAAAGTCTGGTGTGGTGCACGGGCTCACCCGTGTTAGGGGAATGACCCAAGACGATGCCCACATTTTCACAACCCGAGACACCCTCGAACAAGAACTCACGGGCGTCTTGAACTTCGTGTTGGGGCTTCTGTCTGACTATGGCCTCACTGACTTCTACCTGGAGCTCTCAACTCGCGACGAAGAAAGCGACAAGTTCGTCGGGAGCGACCAGCTCTGGGAGGAAGCGACAGGAATTCTTGAGCGCGTGGCGACCTCCTCTGGCCTCGAGCTCGTCCCCGATCCAGGGGGAGCAGCCTTCTACGGCCCGAAGATTTCGGTACAAGCGCGAGACGCGATTGGCCGAAGCTGGCAAATGTCGACGATTCAGCTTGACTTCAACCTTCCCGAGCGATTCGAGCTGGAATACCAGGCAGCGGATGGATCGCGCGAGCGCCCGATCATGATTCACCGAGCACTCTTTGGCTCTATTGAGCGCTTCTTCGGGGTACTCACCGAACACTATGCAGGGGCTTTCCCCGCGTGGCTCGCACCTGTCCAGGTCGTTGGTATTCCAATTGCGGAGGAGTTTGCGCCGTACCTTGCTGAGGTGATCGAGACACTCAAAGCACAGGGAATCCGTGCTGAGTTAGACGACTCTGACGACCGCATGCAGAAGAAGATTCGAACCCATACGAAGCAAAAGGTTCCGTACCTGCTGATTGCCGGTGAGGAGGACCGCAGCCAAAACGCTGTGAGCTTCCGATTCCGTGATGGTTCACAAGATAACGGCGTACCCATCGAGCAAGCCGTTGAGCGCATCAAGAAGGCGATTGCAGAACGCCTCGATGACTGATCAGCCAGATGGAGTGTTGCGAGACGCCTGGGAAATCCCAGGTGTTCCTGACTCGTTCCAGCGATTGTGGGTGCCCCACCGCATTGGATACATCCACGGAAATGATGGTCGCACGCCAGGGGAGTGCGTTTTTTGTGTGGCGAAAGATCTACCCGATGAGGACAATCTCGTGGTGCACGAGGGCGAACATTGTTACGTCGTGTTAAACCTGTTCCCCTACAACCCTGGCCACCTATTAGTGTGTCCGAACAGGCACATCGGCCAATATGACGAGGCAAGTGAAGCAGAAACTGCCGAAATTGCGTCGTTAACCAAGCGGTCCATGCAGTTGTTGCGAGAAGTCGCAGGAGCCCACGGATTCAACATTGGGATGAATCAAGGTCGGGTTGCCGGGGCGGGTATTGAAGAACACCTGCACCAGCACGTTGTGCCCAGGTGGGGTCAGGATTCAAACTTCTTCCCCATTATCGCCAAAACCAAAGCAATGCCCCAGTTGTTGGGTGATATTCGAGACCAGCTTCGTTCAGCTTGGTCTCAGTAGGTCCAATAGAATTTTCAAAGGTTTTCGGGCACAGTGCCCATGTTGAGGAGAGTCATAGATGTCTAAGGATCAGGCAGCACAGACCGGTAGCGCGCGCGTAAAGCGCGGTTTGGCGGAAATGCTCAAGGGTGGCGTCATTATGGACGTTGTCACGGCAGATCAGGCGAAAATCGCTGAGGACGCTGGCGCAGTAGCGGTGATGGCGCTCGAGCGTGTTCCTGCCGACATTCGAGCTGAGGGCGGCGTGGCTCGAATGAGCGACCCTGATCTAATCGACGGCATCATCAACGCAGTCTCGATTCCCGTGATGGCGAAGGCTCGCATCGGACACTTCGTAGAAGCTCAGGTCCTCCAGGAGCTTGGCGTGGACTACATTGACGAGTCCGAAGTATTGAGTCCTGCCGACTATGTCAACCACATCGACAAGTGGCCGTTCACGGTTCCCTTTGTCTGCGGTGCGACCAATTTGGGTGAAGCCCTTCGTCGCATTACCGAAGGTGCTGCCATGGTGCGCTCCAAGGGTGAAGCAGGAACAGGCGATGTATCTGAGGCGACAAAGCACATCCGCATGATTCGCGGCCAAATCAACGAATTGCGCTCCAAGAACCCCGATGAGCTCTACGTTGCGGCAAAGGAACTCCAGGCCCCCTATGAACTTGTTGCTGAGGTGGCAGCCACTGGCCAACTTCCCGTGGTGTTATTCACCGCCGGTGGTGTTGCGACGCCAGCGGACGCAGCGATGATGATGCAGCTTGGGGCCGACGGCGTGTTCGTGGGCTCAGGCATTTTCAAGTCGGGTGATCCCGCTTCTCGTGCTGCGGCAATCGTTCAAGCGACTGCCCAGTACAACGACCCAGCAGTCATCGCAAAGGTGTCGCGCGGATTGGGAGAGGCAATGGTCGGCATCAACGTAGCGGACCTGCCTGCACCCCACCGCCTCGCTGAACGTGGGTGGTAGTCCACTCATCGGTGTACTCGCGCTCCAGGGTGATGTGCGTGAACACCGAGAGATGTTGGAGTCGTTAGGCGCCGACGTCGTCGAAGTCCGCACCCCGGGGCAACTGTTAGGCATTCGCGGCCTTGTTCTTCCCGGTGGCGAATCCAGTGTGATGGACAAGCTCACCAGACTGTTCGGGCTGAGAGAGCCGCTCATTGAATTGATTGGTCAGGGCATTCCGGTTCTTGGAACCTGCGCGGGAATGATCATGGTGGCAGGGGAAATCGACGATGCCATTGAGGGTCAACAAAATCTAGGCGGGCTTGACATCACGGTGCGTCGAAACGCGTTTGGAACCCAGCGCGACTCCTTCGATGTGTCACTACGCGTTGATGACTACGGGCCTGATTCGGTTGATGTGTCGTTTATTCGCGCTCCGGCTGTCACTCGCGTGGGTGAGGGTGTACGTGCTCTGTCAACACTCGATGATGGCCGAGTAGTCGCGGTAGCAAATGACACCATCACGGCGCTTGCCTTCCACCCAGAAGTGACCGGGGAAACCCGATTCCACCAGCGACTGATCGAAAAGGCTCGGGCGTGGACTGGGCCCACCGCCGCGTAGCAAGCCGACTACACTAACCACGATTGGCCATTGCGCCAAGGATTACTACACGTGAGGACGAGATGTCAGGTCATTCCAAGTGGGCAACCACAAAGCACAAGAAGGCTGCTATCGACGCGAAACGCGCGAAGTCGTTTGCGAAGTTGATTAAGAACATTGAAGTAGCAGCAAAGATTGGCGGTGCTGACCTGGCGGGTAACCCAACCCTCGCTGACGCCGTCCAGAAGGCGAAGAAGACCTCTGTTCCCAACGACAACATTGATCGCGCTATTAAGCGCGGTGCCGGTCTCACGGGTGACGCGATCGATTACCAAACGATCATGTATGAAGGCTATGCACCTGGCGGAGTCGCAATGTTGATCGAGTGTCTTACCGACAACAAAAACCGTGCCGCGGCAGAAGTACGCACAATCATGAGCCGGAACGGCGGCACGATGGCCGACCCCGGAAGTGTTGCCTACAACTTCCACCGAAAAGGCGTAATCGCAATCACCAAGACCGATGGGCTCACTGAAGACGACGTGTTGAGTGCGGTCCTGGAATCTGGCGCTGAAGAAGTAATCGACCGCGGAGCGGGCTTCGAAGTAATCACTGACCCCTCAGAGCTGGTAGCTAATCGTGAAGCCATCCAGGCAGCTGGAATTGACTACGACCAGGCCGAAGCAGAGTTTGTCGCCACGGTCACGGTGGCCCCGGAATTGGAGGGCGCGAAGAAAATTTTCAACCTGATTGATGCGCTCGAAGACTGCGACGACGTTCAAAACGTGTTTACCAACATGGACATCAGCGACGAGTTGCAGGCGGCGCTCGACCAAGAAGACTAAGCCGTATGCGGATACTCGGTGTCGACCCTGGTTTGACCCGACTCGGCGTCGGTGTGGTTGATAACCCTCGCGCCAAAGACGTCTCGATGGTGGATGTCACGGTGTTGATGACACCGTCCGACTGGGACATCAGTAGGCGACTGCACTCCATGCAGGAAGGTGTCGCGGCCCTGCTCGATCAGCATCGGCCAGATGTCGTGGTGATTGAACGGGTGTTCGCGCAACACAATGTCCGCACAGTGATGGGAACAGCTCAAGTCAGTGGAATTGTGATGGCGTTGGCGTTTGAACGTTCCATTACTGTGTCGCATCGGACCCCCAGCGAGGTGAAAGCTGCGGTGACCGGTTATGGAGGTGCAAAGAAGCCGCAGGTGGGCGCCATGGTGAAGACAATCCTCGGTCTGGACGAAATTCCGAAACCGGCGGACGCGGCAGACGCCCTCGCGTTGGCAATTACCGAGGCGTGGCGGGGAGGCGCACCGGTGGCCGCAAACAGCGGCTCGGAGACTCCTGCTCAACGTGCGTGGCGCGAAGCGCTAAGTAAGAGTGCGCAAAATAAGCTAACTAAGTGATTTCCACCCTTCGCGGCGTCCTGTTGTCTCTGAGTGCTCAGAGCGTTGTAGTGGACGTTCACGGCGTAGGTATGAAAGTTTTTGTACCTGCTCGAACCTCCGCGGTCATGCGCACTGGCGAGGAAGTAACACTCCACACCACCTTGATCGTGCGCGAAGATGACCTCAGCTTGTACGGCTTTAGCGCGGCCGAAGAGCGTGACACGTTTGATTTGCTGTGTTCTGTCAACGGGGTTGGGCCCAAATCTGCGCTTGGAGTGTTGAACGAGATGTCCGTTGATGACATCGCTCACGCAGTTGCCTCCGATAACGACCAAGCGTTCAAAGCTGTTTCTGGAATTGGGCCAAAAACCGCGAAACTCATTGCTCTTTCCCTCCAGGGCAAGATCGCCGCGGCAGGGCCGAGTGTCCCGAAAGGCTCTGTGGATAACAGGATTGCTCCTGCCGATCACACCGCTATCGTGCAGGCCCTAGTGGGACTTGGTTGGTCTGAGAAAGTCGCCAAGAAGGGTGTAGCCGACATGATTGAGCAGCTGCCAGAAGGCGCCGATTCTTCGGTCGCGGCACTGGTCAAGCGCGCGCTCCAACTCCTTGGACCACAGACAAGCCGTGAGGACTTCTCGTGAGTGACCACGACGCAGTAAGCCCTGAACTAGCGGGGGAGAGCGAGCTCCAGTTTGAGGGTGCGCTGCGGCCGAGTTCGCTTGGTGAGTTCATCGGCCAATCTAAGGTTCGGGATCAGCTTGCGTTATTGCTCAAAGCCGCCGAAATGGAAAAGCGGAGTCCTGACCATATTTTGTTGGCGGGACCGCCAGGGCTGGGCAAGACGACTCTGGCCATGATCGTTGCGGAGGAAACAAAATCTCCGCTCCGTATTTCAAGTGGTCCTGCAATCCAGCACGCGGGAGATCTTGCAGCTGTGTTGTCCTCGCTGACGCCTGGCGAGGTTCTGTTCATCGATGAGATTCACCGTATGGCGCGGCCCGCGGAAGAAATGCTGTACCTCGCGATGGAAGACTTCCGTATTGACATCATGGTCGGAAAAGGCCCAGGTGCGACCACGGTTCCGCTCGAATTGGCGCCGTTTACCCTCGTCGGAGCGACCACACGTTCTGGGCTCTTGCCCAACCCTTTACGAGACAGGTTTGGTTTCACCGCGAATATGGAGTTCTACTCCGATGCTGAGCTCACGGAGGTCGTCAGACGCTCGGCTGCGGTCCTCAACATTGACGCCACCGAGGACGCGCTCGTCGAGATCGCCAAGCGCTCACGTGGAACACCCCGCATCGCCAACAGGCTGCTGCGACGAGTACGAGATTATTCACTAGTTCACGGCGGATCGGCTTCTCTCGAGAACGCCCAAGGGGCGCTCGAGCTGTATGACGTTGATGAGTGGGGGCTTGATCGGCTGGACCGCCAAGTCTTGGACGTCCTGATTGGTCGTTTCGGGGGAGGGCCGGTGGGCCTTGGAACTTTGGCTGTTTCGGTAGGAGAAGAGGCTGAGACGGTCGAATCGGTCGTGGAGCCTTTCTTGGTGCGGCAGGGATTTATTGTGCGCTCGCCCAGAGGTCGAATTGCGACCCCGCTGGCCTGGCGCCACCTCGGTCACGAAGCTCCAACCCTTGATGACCTATAGTTACTGGGGTGCCGGGTATGCCTGGCGAATCGATTTGAAAAAGGTGAATGGTCGTGGATCCGTTTAGTCTCCTGATGATGGCAGCGCTTGCTCTGCTCATTTTCTTCATGTTCCGTAACTCCCGTAAGCAGCGCCAGGCACAGCAAGAGTTACAGGAGAAGCTAGTTCCCGGGGCCGAGGTTATGACCTCGTTCGGCCTTTACGCCACTCTCGTCGAAATTGACGAAGACACCAACATCGCCACGATTAAGGCAGACCGCACCACGAAGCTTCGTGTGCACCGTCAGGTACTGACCCGTGTGGTCGACCCTGAAGAGCTCTCGGCCAAGTCTGACGACGCCGAGTCGGCAAAAAAGTCCAAGTAACTCCTCCTAGAACGTCGAATTAGTGGTCACATCATCTGTCGTGCGCGCAGCAAGGCGCGCTTTTGTCTGGCTCGGAGTGATTTTCCTCCTGCTGGCTTCCGGTAACGCATTCGCAGCTTTTAACAACGACGGCAGTTGGGTACCCAAACTTGCGCTCGACCTCCAGGGTGGAACACAAATCATTTTGGAACCACGCTTGGCAGAGGGCCAGACGGTAAGTGATGAGCAGCTTGCGCAAGCAGTTGCCATTATTCGCCAGCGTGTTGATGCCTCTGGTGTTGCCGAAGCTGAGGTGACAACGCAGGGTGGCCAAAACATTGTGGTGTCCATTCCGGGAGAGCCAGATCAAGCAACCCTTGAGCGCATCCGATCTTCAGCGAAGCTTGAATTTAGGCCCGTTCTCGTCTCTGCAGCGGCAACTATTCCTGACCCTGAGGCGGAACCTGTTGCGGTTCCAGAAGATTCTGGCGACTGGCCCACCCCTGAAAACGCGAGTGACCTGGCCTGGATTACTCCCGCTATCGACGCCGAGTTCCAAAACTTGGTCTGTCTGGGTCTTGATACCACGGGCGCCAATGTTGCCGACCCGAATCTGCCACTGGTTGCCTGCAGCGTGGAGGGCTTCGAGAAGTACATTCTTGGCCCCGTTGAGGTAGGCGGAGAATCAATTGCCGATGCGAACTCTGGACTCATTCCAGGCCCCACCGGTGTCACCACCAACGAGTGGGGTGTGTTCATCGATTTCGACCCCACGGGTACTACTCAGTTCCGCGACGTGACTCAGCGTCTGGTGGGGCTCAGCGGTGTGCAAAACCAATTCGCCATTGTTCTCGATGGAAAAGTGATCTCGGCGCCTCGTACGCTCGCTGCTATTACGGATGGAAGCCCCCAGATCAGCGGCTCCTTCACCCAAGAGTCTGCGTCGGTATTGGCTGACCAGCTGAAGTTTGGAGCCTTGCCCATTGGGTTCCAAGTTCAAAGCTCCGAAACGATTACGGCAACCTTGGGTCTGTCTCAACTGCAGAGCGGTCTAATCGCAGGTGCCATTGGTTTGGCCTTAGTCATTGTCTATTCGCTGTTCCAGTACCGACTGTTGGGACTGGTCACCGTGGCCTCGTTGGTGGTTGCCTTTGCTCTGTCTTATCTCGTGATTACCTACCTCTCCAACGAACAGGGCTACCGCCTCTCCCTTGCGGGTGTGGCCGGTTTGATTGTGGCAATTGGTATCACCGCAGACTCCTTCATCGTGTTCTTCGAGCGAATCCGAGACGAGCTTCGAGATGGTCGCGCTCTCGATTCAGCAATTTCCGCGGCCTGGAAGAGGGCGTTTAGGACAATCCTGGCGTCCGACTCAGTGAGCTTCCTCGCTGCGGTTGTGCTCTATGTCCTCGCTGTTGGAAACGTCCGAGGCTTCGCCTTCACACTTGGTGTGACTACTGTGGTCGACTTGATCATCGTGGCTCTCTTTACTCTCCCGCTCATGCAAATGTTGGGCCGTACACGATTCTTCGCGGCTGGCCACAAACTTTCTGGGCTTGATCCGAAGGCTCTGGGTGCCGTATACCGCGGCCGCGCAAAGTTCCGCGAGCCGGTAGCGGTGACCGAGGTGGCACGGAAGAAGAGTGGCGGTGAGGCCAAGCGTCGCCAGACCATTGCTGAGCGCAAAGCGCAGGCTGAACAAGCTTCTGGAGCAACCGGGGGAGAAAAGTAATGTCGATGCTCACTCGTTTTGGAAACGCTCTCTACACAGGTGAGCGCTCGTTCGACTTCGTCGGCCGTCGCGTCGTGTGGTACCTCGTTGGCGCTGGTCTCGTGCTCGCTGCAATTGTGGTCACCGTGCTTCGGGGAGGATTTGTCTTCGGCATTGAATTCCGTGGTGGTTCAGAATTCCGAGTGTCTTCGCCCGCGTTAGTGCAAGAGCAAGTCGCAACAGACGCAGTAGAGGCGCTGGTCGGTGCGTCATCAAGCCCGCGCGTGTCTATTGTGGGCGGCGATTCAATCCGAGTGCAGACGGAGCAACTCACCACTGAGGAAACTGAAGCACTGCGTGGAGAACTCGCAGCGGCATATGACGTTCCACTCACTGAGGTGACTAGTTCGTTTGTGGGTGCAACATGGGGTCAAGACATCACCAGTCAAGCGCTGCGCGCACTGCTTGTGTTTTTAGTGCTGGTGAGTGCTGTGATGGCTGCTTATTTCCGGACCTGGAAGATGTCGCTTGCCGCCCTCACCGCGTTGATTCACGATCTCGTTATCACTGCTGGTGTCTACGGCGTTTTGGGCTTTGAGATTACGCCTGCGGCAGTCATCGGATTCCTCACCATCCTGGGTTATTCGCTCTACGACACCGTGGTGGTCTTTGACAAGGTTCGCGAGAACACGTCCGAAGATGGGGACGAGTCTGTGCGCACTTTCGCCGATTCGGTCAATCTTGCAGTCAACCAAACCCTGGTCAGGTCGATCAATACTTCTGTTGTTGCAGTGTTGCCAGTCGCCGCGATTTTGTTTATTGGTTCTGTTCTATTGGGAGCAGGAACACTTCGCGATATCGCCTTGGCGCTGTTCATTGGAATCATCGCGGGAACCTATTCCACGATTTTCATTGCTGCGCCGATGTATGTGCACCTGCGTGAAAATGAGCCTGAGGCAAAGAAGCGTATGAAGAAGCGCGAAAAGATTCAGCGCCCAGCATCGGGAGCAGTTCGCTAACTTCAGCGGTCACTTCGCGTCAGCGCCGCCAGGGCTCGTACACTTGGTGTCACTAGTCGAGGAGGTGCGCGGTGGCTGTTGAGACCCAACCATCTCAGTTTCATGCCTTCCGGCAGTTCCTGCCCAAGCTGTTTTCGAAGACTCCTGTCGCGGAGGGTTTCGACCAGCTTCTGCGCACCATCCGTAAGACTCAGCCGCGGGTCGACACCGCAATTATCGAACGCGCCTATCGGGTAGCCGATCGCGCCCACGAGGGTCAGACGAGGCGCTCAGGTGAGCCCTACATCACTCACCCCATCGCAGTCGCGCAAATCCTTGCTGAGCTCGGCCTTGGCCCAAAGACAATTGCCGCGGCGTTGCTCCATGACACCGTGGAAGACACCGGTTATCCGTTGGAGACGCTTCGTGAGGAGTTTGGCGACGAAGTGGCCATGCTGGTGGACGGTGTGACCAAGCTTGATCGAGTTAAATACGGAGACAGTGCTCAAGCCGAGACTGTCCGCAAGATGATCGTGGCCATGTCCAGGGACATCAGGGTTCTTGTCGTGAAGCTCGCAGACCGGCTGCACAACGCGAGAACATGGGGATTTGTTCCTGCTGAATCAGCCATGCGCAAAGCCCAAGAAACGCTAGACATCTATGCGCCACTTGCCCATCGCTTGGGAATTCAAACGATTAAGACCGAACTTGAAGATCTCTCCTTTGCGGTGTTGCACCCAAAGCTTTATGTGGAGATTGAATCCTTGGTCGAGGGGCGCACTCCCGAGCGTGATGAGTATGTCGCCAGTGTCATCGACATGGTGCGCTCAGACCTGCGCGCGGCCAAAGTTAAAGCCGAGGTAATGGGTCGACCCAAGCAGTTCTATTCGATCTATCAAAAGATGGTTCGTCGCGGTAAGGACTTCTCGGATATTCATGACCTCACCGGCATTCGTATTGTGGTGGGTTCGATTCGCGATTGTTATGCGGCGCTGGGAGCGGTGCACGCGCGGTGGAACCCAATGGCGGGTCGGTTCAAGGACTACATTGCAACGCCAAAATTCAACTTGTACCAATCGCTCCACACCACTGTGTATGGCCCAGAAGGTCGTCCCGTTGAAATCCAGATCCGGACCTTGGAAATGCACCAGAGGGCTGAATATGGCGTGGCCGCGCACTGGAAGTACAAAGAAGGCTCGACGAGCCAGCGCGATCGTGCAAGTGAAACAAGCGAGCTTGGTCAGGTAACCGAGATGGCGTGGCTTGCCCACCTGTCTGACTGGCAAGAGGAAACCAAAGATCCGACCGAGTTCCTTGACACCTTGCGCTATGAAATCGGCGCGAAAGAGGTCTACGTGTTTACCCCGAAGGGCAAGGTTGTGGGGTTGCCCTCCGGTGCGACTCCGGTTGACTTTGCCTACGCCGTCCACACCGATGTGGGACATCGCACGATGGGTGCGCGTGTGAATGGTCGCCTCGTCCCACTTGACACCACGTTGAACAGTGGGGACAACGTCGAGGTGTTCACCGCTAAGAACCCGGATGCAGGGCCCAGCCAAGACTGGCTGAATTTCGTCACCTCTCAACGGGCTCGCTCAAAGATTCGTCAGTGGTTCACAAAAGAGCGACGCGATGAGGCAATAGAACAGGGCAAGGAAGCTGTTGCGAGGGCCATGCGTAAGCAGAACCTGCCGCTCAAGCGTTTGATGTCACAAGAAGCTCTGGCCGAGTTGGTTTCTCAGCTTCATCTTGAGAATGTCGAAGCGCTGTACCACGCAGTCGGCGAAGGACGGGTTTCTACCCAGTCGGTGATTGAGAAATTATTGGCCCTGGCCTCTAAAGACGGCGTGGACGATGACGACACCGGTTCGCTCCCGATTGTGTCACGTGGGTCGTCAAAGACCAGCGAATCGGGTGTGTTGGTTCGTGGAGCACCCGACATTTTGGTGAAGCTTGCTAAGTGCTGCACTCCAGTCCCGGGAGACGAAATTCTCGGGTTTGTGACTCGTGGAACAGGCGTGAGTGTCCACCGGAGTGATTGCACCAACATCGGGGACCTTAAGGAAAAGCCCGAGCGCATGATTGACGTCGAGTGGGCAGCGACAAAGGGAGCAGTATTTCTGGTTCATATCCAGATTGAGGCACTCGACCGTCCCGGTCTACTCTCTGACGTCACACGCGTGCTATCTGAGCACCACGTGAATATCCTCTCCGCCAGCGTCCACACCTCCGACGATCGCCTCGCGATAAGCCGGTTTGTCTTTGAGATGGGTGATGTGACGCACCTTGAGCGCGTATTGAGCTCGGTGAGACGAATAGACGCTGTGTATGACGTCTACCGCGTCACCTCTGGGTGAGCGGCCCACCACAGCCTTGTGAGGGTTACTCTGCGGCGTAGTCGCTCCCTTTTCGCTGCTGTGTAGCCGGGGCGCCGTTGCGCGCGTTCAACGACTCCGCGGATGCTTTTGGGTCGAATGAGGCTAAAGAGTTGGCAGGCAATTTGCTCGTCGACGCCCTCGCACGTGAGCAGATCCACTTGAGTGGCATCCACGCTCAGCAGTGTGAGGTTGCCAACCTTAGTGAGTGCGTCTTCGAAACCCTTCTGGCTTCGTGGTTTCCAGGTTTGGCGAGCAATGGGGGAGATCGCAGGAGTGGTGGGGGTTAGCAGCGACCACGGCTCAGCTCGTCCCATCCCGCTCCATACCCATCCTGCTGTGTGTCCCGAGGCCACCGCCCACTCGGGAATGCGTTCGTAAACAAGTTCCGCCCGTTGCTTGAGAAGTGGGGGAGCAGGATGCGGCGAGATAAGAGAGCCCTGTCTCCAGGAGCGCCCATCAAGGGCAAGCGCATTCTCTTCTGTGTTACTAAAGGGTGTCGGCATTGGCGGAGTATCCGCCACTAGGTCAGTAGCCGAGGGGACTCCGAAATAACTGTGGAGAACGAGGAATTATGCCTCGGTCAGGACAGCCTTCCAGGCAACCTTTGTCTCGATTTCGGAGGCGAGTTGGGCCACCTTCTTTGAATCGCCCGCTTTCTCCGCGTCAGCTTTCTGCTTCTCAAGAGCGGCAATCTGGTCATCAATTTGACCGAGGAAGCTTAGGCTGCGTGCCTGCTTTTCTGGGTCGGTCTTCTCCCAGTGCTCAGCCTCGAGCTTCTTGACGTGCTGGTCGAACTTTCGAACTTCAGCGTCGATCGCCTTCACCATGGACCGAGGCGCGTGGCCGATCACACGGAAGCGGTCGTGGAACAGCCTGATTCGCTCTACTGCCTCGCGGTGGTCGCTCATGCTCAGGATGTTCGAGAACTCCTTGATGAGCGCCTGCTTGGCCGCACCGTTTTCGGCGTTAGCGGCGTCTTCCGCCTCGTCTGCGGCATTCTTAGCCTGGTAAAGAGCATCGCCGGCAGCCTTAAATTGCGCCCAGAGCTGGTCCTCAAGCTGCCTGTTTCCCCGAGGAGCTTTCTTCCACTCTTCAAGAAGTGCGCGGTAAGCGGGAATTCCGTCTGCACCCTTAGGCGCGAGGGCTTCAGCCTTTTCGATGAGGTCGCGCTTTGACGACTTGGCAGCCTTGGCAGCCTTGTCACGCTCTTGGAAATGAGTGCGCTTGGCGCGCTCCAACGAGTTCTTTGCGTTCTTAAAACGCTTCCACAGCTCATCAGCTGTGTTTTTAGGGAGACGGGCAGCAGACTTCTGGTGTTCTTTCCACTGGTTAAATAACGCGTCGATCTGGCCGGTCGCGTCCTTCCACCGAATAGACGATGGGTCTTTCGCAGCTAATGCCTCGATTGACGCAACAATTGCTTCACGCTCAACGATTGCGGTCGCAACTGCTTCTTCCCGCTGCTGCGCTTGCGCCGCGGTGAGCTGGTCGATCATCTCCTGCAACGGAGCAAGGCGGTCGCGCAAGGACTGGATGTCACCCACCGAGGAGGGTGTTTCGAGCTCTTCGGTGAGCTTCTTGACGCTCCTTGTCAGGTCCTTTGCTGGGGCGCCGGCCTTCACGCGCTGTTCCACAAGGCTCACCTGGGCTTCCAAGTCTGCAAACTTGCGCTCAAAAAGGGCGAGAGCTTCTTCAGCAGTGCCGTCAGGATACGCGCCTACCGCGTGCCAGGTGTCCGCCAGGAGCACTTCTACCGTGCCATCGTCACCGACGCGGCCCCACGGGTTGGTGGACTCGACCATTTGCCTCATTCTTTTCTGTTGGCTCAACTGCCAGCGCCGTTTAGCCTACACATCAGCAGTCTCTCCGCGACATCGAATGCGCAGACCCTTATCGGATTGTGATGTTTGCGCTCAATGCCATGTGAACCCGGATAGGGCTCTAGTTTGAGCCGTTGTCCAACGTGTCGACGATCTCTTGGACGACTGAGGCTACTTCCGCGGGGTTCGGTTCGGCGGGACCCCATTGAAAATAGGCGAAGTAACCAAACGATGAAATACCCACTGCCACCAGCGCGATGAGGCCAGATGCCCATTGGTCTCGTTTTCGGCGGGAGATTTGGTGTGCGTGAAGACCCTGATGTGCGTTGTACTGCGCGAGGCGGTCCTTATGGACTTTGCTGGCTGATTTAGACGACACGGCGGATTCCTTAGTCAGGACGGGTGGAGCCCAAGTCTAGAGCTGAACGCCAACTAGCATGGTGGGCATGTCTGACCCTGGAGCGCTGTTTTCACAGCGCGCCCCATTGGCCGCACAAATGCGTCCCACCAGTCTGGACGATGTCATCGGGCAGGACCACCTGTTGCAGCAGGGCTCACCGCTTCGCACGTTGGCCGACCCAGACTCAGATCAGCCGGGGTCATCGGTCATTTTGTGGGGACCTCCTGGGGTGGGCAAGACCACTCTGGCGAAAGTGATTGCGAGAAGTTCTGGTCGGGAGTTCATGGAGCTTTCTGCCGTGACCGCCGGGGTTAAAGATGTTCGCGAGGTCATGGATCATGCCAGGCGGTTGATCGATGTAGGTCAAAAGACGCCTGTGTTGTTCCTTGATGAGATTCACCGCTTTTCCAAGGCGCAACAAGATGCTTTGCTTCCCGGGGTAGAAAATGGACTCGTGGTCCTCGTCGCGGCGACGACAGAAAACCCCTCCTTTTCGGTGATTTCTCCCCTTCTTTCACGCAGTTTGCTCTTAACTTTGCGCGCGCTAGGCGATGACGATATTTCGAGAGTGCTCAATCGTGCTCTCGCCGACTCCCGCGGATTTAAGGGCCTCATCGGTGTGGACGAGGAAGCCAGGGAGGCGCTGATTCGACGAAGTGGGGGAGACGCGCGTCGTGCCCTTACTGCGCTCGAAGCTTCAGCTGCAGTGGCGGCAAACCGCCTTGAGGGTTCAGACGTGATGATCTCCGCAGGTGACGTGTCTGAAGCACTTGACGTGGCCTTGGTTGCTTATGACCGTGACGGCGACCAGCACTACGACGTCATCTCGGCCTTCATCAAGTCGATTCGAGGCTCAGACGCCGACGCTGCGCTGCACTATCTGGCTCGAATGGTGGAGGCGGGAGAAGACGCGCGTTTCATTGCGAGGCGACTGGTGATCTCGGCAAGCGAAGACATCGGCTTGGCAGATCCACAGGCTCTTGTCGTCGCGATGGCGGCAGCCGACGCTGTTTCGTTCATTGGCATGCCGGAGGGGCGCATTCCTTTGGCCGAAGCCACTGTGTATTTGGCTTTGTCGCCAAAATCGAATGCTGCCTATAACGGCATCAATGCTGCTTTGGCTGACATCCGCGCGGGAAATTCTGGGCCCGTTCCACCTGCTCTGCGGGATGCACACTACCCAGGTGCCAAGGCGCTCGGACATGGCAAGGGCTATGTCTACAGTCACGACCAGCCTCGTGGAGTGAACAAGGCTCAGTATCTGCCTGATCCATTGAAGCAAGCCCGCTATTACTCACCCAGCAACAGAGGGCTGGAAGCAGAGCTCGCACAACGCTATGAAGTCCTGCGACGAATCATTGACGGGGCCGACTAGCCCAGCAATTCTGCCCATTCCGTGCTAAAGTTTTGGCTTGGAACGGAGTTCTGATCCTGCGGCTGGGAAAAAGTTCTCATTCGTTCTGATGCCTATTAGCCAGGCATGACATGCGTTTGCCACTCCTCATGGCCCGCAGGAAGAACTATCACCATCTTTCAAGGAGAAATTTTTCGTGTCCACCACGTCTCGTACCCGTAGCAAGACCCGTCTGTCTCGTGCACTGGGTATTCCACTGACCCCCAAGGCCGCTCGTTACCTCGAGAAGCGCCCCTACGCCCCCGGCCAGCACGGCCGCACCCGTCGCAAGACCGATAGCGACTACGCCGTTCGTCTGCGCGAGAAGCAGCGTTTACGCGCCCAGTACGGCATCCGCGAAGCTCAGCTTCGTCGCGTGTTCGAGGAAGCTCGTAAGTCGGCTGGTCTTACCGGTGAGAACCTCGTTGAGCTTCTGGAAATGCGCCTCGACGCACTCGTGTTGCGTGCCGGCTTCGCCCGCACCACCGCACAGGCTCGTCAGCTCGTCGTGCACCGTCACATCATGGTGAACGGTCAGCTTGTAGACCGTCCGTCCTTCCGCGTGAAGCCAGGACAGATGATCCACGTCAAGCCCAAGAGCGAAGAGATGGACCCCTTCCAGGTAGCTGCCGCTGGTGCGCACCAGGAAGTTCTGCCTCCTGTTCCCGGTTACCTCGACGTGTCGATTGAGACTCTTCAGGCCACTCTGGTTCGTCGCCCCAAGCGCGAAGAAGTTCCAGTGACCTGTGAAGTACAGCTCGTCGTCGAGTACTACGCCGCACGCTAATTCTGAAGTGGTGCCCTGGCCTCGGTGATGGCCAGGGCGCACCTCTTCACCTCCGAGAGGATTGCATTCGTTGAAACAGCTAAGAGCCCTCATTTTCGGTGTTCTTGTCGGCGCCGTCGCTGTATTGGTGGCTAACCGCAGTGAAAAGGGCCGTACGGTTGTGGCGCGTGCTGATCAATCCCTTCAGGGCTTCCTCGATGGCGTTCTCGAGGGCTATCGCGAGCAGTCGCGCTAGGAGTCTCCGTGGAAACCGCTGAGATTCAACGCCGGTGGCTCACCTTCTTTGGTGACCGCGGCCACACTGTCGTTCCGTCGGCGTCGCTTGTCAGCGACGACCCCACTCTGATGTTCACCGTCGCCGGAATGGTTCCCTTCATTCCTTATTTGACCGGTGTTGTTCCCGCGCCATTTCCTCGTGCAACCAGTGTTCAAAAGTGCATTCGCACCCTCGACATTGAAGAGGTAGGAAAAACCACCCGCCACGGCACCTTCTTCCAGATGAATGGGAACTTCTCCTTCGGCGACTACTTCAAAGAAGGCGCGATCGGTTTTGCCTGGGACCTCCTGACTAGTTCTGAGTCTGACGGTGGCCTTGGCTTTGCCGAAAAAGACCTGTGGGTGACCATCTATCAAGATGATGACGAGGCCTTTGACCTGTGGCGCAAGGTCGCTGGCGTTCCGGAATCCCGGATCCAGCGATTAGGTCGCGAAGACAACTATTGGTCGACTGGTCAGCCAGGACCTGCAGGGCCATGTTCTGAGATTTACTTCGACCGCGGTGCAGAGTTTGGACCAGACGGTGGTCCCGCCGTTGATGACACCAGGTACTTAGAAATCTGGAACCTCGTGTTCATGCAGTACCTGATCGAAAACGTACGCAGCAAGATTGACTTTGACATCGTGGGGGAGCTGCCCCAAAAGAACATCGATACCGGTATGGGCATGGAGCGCGTTGCCTTTATTAAGCAAAACGTCGCCAACATGTACGAAATTGACCAGGTGCGCCCTGTTCTTGACAAAGCGGCAGAGCTTTCTGGACGCCGTTACGGCGCAGATCACGATGACGATGTGCGCATGCGAGTTGTCGCCGACCACGTTCGCAGTGCCCTGATGTTGATGACTGATGGGGTGACCCCGAGCAACGACCAGCGAGGCTATGTGCTGCGTCGCCTGCTGCGTCGATCGATCCGTTCGATGCGCCTGCTCGGTGTGAAAGAGGCGAGCTTTGCCGAGCTGTTTGAAGCCTCCAAGAATGCAATGGCTCCGGCATACCCAGAAGTAGCTGCGGAGTTTGACCGCACCAAGTCCCTGGCAGTGGCTGAGGAAGAATCCTTCCTGGGGACACTTGAGGCAGGAACCACGATCCTCGACGTGGCCGTCGCGAAGGCCAAAGATTCAGGCGAGTCGGCACTGAGCGGAGACACCGCCTTCGTTCTCCACGACACCTATGGCTTTCCGATTGACTTGACCCTCGAAATGGCTGAAGAAGCTGGTTTGAGCGTGGATCAAGATCTCTTCCAAAGCCTGATGGCTGAGCAGCGCCAGCGCGCTAAAGACGACGCCAAGTCGAAGAAATCAATGGTGGCTGATTTGTCCGTCTACCGCGAATTCCGGGGACTCGGTGAAACCACCTTCTGCGGCTATGACGAAATGGTGAACGAATCCAGTGTCGTAGGAATCCTTCGCGACGGAGCGAGTGTCGACCGCGCAAGTACAGGAGACACTGTCGAAGTGATCCTTGCGGAGACCTCGTTGTACCCCGAATCGGGTGGACAGGTCGCTGACAAGGGTGTGCTCATCGGTGACGGCCTGAGCGCTCCCGTTAAAGACGTGCAGCGCCCCGTCCCCGGGCTCATTAGCCACACCGTCACGGTTTCCAGCGGGGAAATCGTCGTAGGGGCAACTGTTCGCGTAGAGGTCGACGCGGCTAATCGTTACAAGGCACGGCAAGCTCACTCGGCCACGCACCTCATTCACGCTGCGCTGAGAGACACGCTCGGCTCCCACGCAACACAGGCTGGTTCACTCAACCGCGCTGGATATATGAGGCTGGACTTTTCCTGGAATAAGGGCCTCGGAGACGACCAGAAGGCACAGATCGAGTCCATTGCTAACTCGGCGATTAATGACGATTTGGAAGTGACCACGAGGGTTCTTCCGCTTGATGAGGCCCGGGAGCAAGGCGCTACTGCACTCTTCGGAGAAAAATACGGTGATGTCGTGCGGATGGTCGACATCGGTGGTCCCTGGTCAAGGGAGCTGTGTGCGGGAACTCACGTTCAGCGTTCATCGCAAATTGGTGTGATCAACCTCGTGGGAGAGACCTCTGTGTCCGCAGGTGCGCGCCGCGTTGAAGCACTCGTGGGGATGGACGCAGTGTCAGAGTTCAGCAAGGAGCGTGAGCTTGTTCATCGTCTCCAGCACACCCTCAAGACCAAGCGAGATGACATACCCGCTCGTATCGACGACCTCATCGAACAGGTACGAAACCTCGAGAAGACGATTACTCTGCTGCGCCAGCAAGGAAACGCCTCGGTGGGTGACGACTTGGTCCACAAGGCGCGCACCATCGGCCAGGTACGTGCGGTGGTGGAGCGCCTCGACGCGGGCCTTGACGCCGATGAGGTGCGCTCTGTTGCCCAGCAAGTACTGAGCAAGCTGGGTAATGACGCGGCTGTTGTTGCGCTGGCAATTGAGAACGATGGGCGCGGAACGATCTTGGTGCTGTGTAACCAAGAGGCGATTGGGCTCGGTGCAAATGCTGGCGCCATGGTGAAGGATGCTGTGGCAATTCTTGGCGGCGGAGGAGGCGGAAAACCAAACCTCGCGCAAGGTGGTGGGCCAGATGGTGCGAAACTCCCTGCTGCTATCGAGTCGCTTGAAGTAGCGCTTAACCAGCTCTAATGCTCCCTGGCGTCCGGCTTGGAATCGATGTGGGCAAAGCCCGCGTTGGAGTGGCTCGCTCGGATCCCAGTGGTCTTTTGGCGTCTCCCGTAGAGACGGTTACACGAGAAGGCGCAGTCTCAAGGATTCTTGGTCTTGCGCAAGAGCATGGCGCTGTTGAACTCGTCGTAGGTCTTCCGCTGTCGCTGTCGGGAGCCGAGACGGCCTCCACTGCCGACGCGCGTGCGTTTGCTGAGGACTTGGCATCGCAGGGATCCCTGCCGGTGAGGTTGGTCGACGAGCGGCTTTCTACCGTAAGTGCGCAGGGCATCTTGAGCGCACAGGGGCATTCTGCGAAGAAACAGCGGGCAATAGTCGATCAGGCTGCGGCTGTTATCATTTTGCAACATTTGTTAGATTCAGTTCGGGCTCATGGTGGAGCGCCGGGAGAACTTCTCAATCCAACAGGGAGCATTGATGACTGACGAAGAGTTCGAGTCTCTGCTCCGCGGAAACCCCACTGAGCCAATTCGAACGGTTGATCCCGTCGCTGTTCAACCCCCCAAGCGCTCTAACACCGGAGCGTGGGTTCTCACCATAGTTCTCGTTCTCGTAGCAGCCCTTGTCGGAGGCGGCTTCTGGGGATGGTCGGTCTACGGCGAGCGTGTGCTGAACTACTTGGGCCAAGAACAAATAGCTGACTTCGATTCTGTGGGCGAGCAGCCCGAACAAATCCTCGTTATTGAAGCAGGTGACATTGGTGAAGACGTCGCGCGCAAACTCTATGAGCTAGGTGTGACCGCATCATTCGAGGCGGTGTACTCGATACTTCTTGACGACTCCACAATTACGTTCCAGCCGGGTACCTACCGACTTCTCACGGGGATGTCTGCGCAAGCTGCTATCGCGGCTATCGGCAATCCTGAGAACCGCGTGCTCTATAAGGTCACTATCCCCGAGGGGGTCACGGTTAGCCGTGCACTCGAGCTCATTGCGGAAAACTCCGACCTCGAACTTGCTGATCTCGAGCAGGCGGTAATGGATCCCAGCGCCTACGGAATCAACCCCAGTGAAGAAACTCTCGAAGGCTATCTTTTCCCCGCGACGTACACACTGGAGCCCGGATCTTCAGCCAGCGACGTCATCGGGTTGCTCGTGGGAACAATGATTGAGCGGCTCAACAGCCTGGGTGTTGCCCCTGATCAATGGCACGAAGTATTGACCAAAGCCTCCCTCATTCAGCGAGAGGCGCGTGAGCCGGACGACTTTTACAAGGTAAGTGCGGTCATTGATAACCGCCTCGCCGACGACATGCTCCTGCAGTTCGATTCAACCGTCACCTACTGGGAGCAGACATACGGCACGGTGTGGACCACAGATGAAGCACGCGCCAACCAAGACAATCCCTACAACACCTATTTCTACCCAGGCCTCCCACCTGGACCTATTGGGCTGCCTGGTGACATTGCGCTTGACGCAGCACTCAACCCCGCTGACGCTAACTATAAGTACTTCGTCACCGTGAACCTCCAAAGTGGTGCCACGGTGTTCTCGGACACTCTGCGCGAGCACGAAGGCGCGGTAGCGTTGCTGCGGGAGTGGTGTGCTGCGGCCGAAAACGCCGAATACTGTGGCTAGCCGACGCCAAGAGGTGTGGGGAAGTCCCATCGCCCACTCGCAGTCTCCGCAGTTGCACCTCGCTGCGTATAAGACCCTTGGTCTCGATTGGGACTACCGGCGCACTGAAGTGACTTCTGAGTCCCTAAGAGCCTCGTTTGCGACCCTCGACCCCGCTGTAGGGGGTTTGTCGTTGACGATGCCTCTGAAGGAAGGGATTTTGGACTTAGTCAGCGAACACCGTGGTCCAGTCGACATTCTTCACGCCGCAAACACGGCGGTAAGAGGTGACAACGGTTGGTGGCTGGATAACACCGACTGGTTTGGAATCGACCAAGTTCTCACCCATTCAGGTGGCGTACACAACGAGACTGTCTGGCTCTTGGGTGCGGGGGCCACCGCCAGGAGTGTTCTTTATGCCTTGTCGCAGCAGTCGGTGCGCAAAGTTGTGCTCGTGGTCAGAGAACCCGCGCGAGCACGTGTGAGCGCGGTGTTAGCCGACACACTCGGGCTTGAATACGACATCGCGACTTTCGATCAGCTACCGCAGGATCATTCACCCGCGTGGGTGATTTCAACAGTTCCTGGCGGGAATGTGTCGCATCCAGAAGCCTTCGATGTGGTTGCTCCTTCGTCGTCGTACCTTGATGCTGCTTATGACCCTTGGCCCACACCGTTGGCATCAATTTGGGCTCGGCATGACAGCCAGATTTTGTCTGGCTTGGAGATGCTGACTTATCAAGCCCTTGCTCAGATACGGGGGCTGGTCAACGGTGACACCACCGTGAGACTTGAACGTGAAGACCTTGTGGTGTCAGCAATGAGGGAAGCCGTGGGCCTTAGTCCCGAGTCAGGCATGAAACAATAGTCAGCATGGTGCGCTGGCTTACTGCAGGGGAATCCCACGGTCCCGAACTCGTGGCAATTATTGAAGGCCTTCCCGCAGGAATTCACCTCACGGAAGAGGAGATTCGCGAAGAACTTGCGCGTCGTCGTCTGGGATACGGACGCGGTGCTCGGATGAAGTTTGAAGCCGACGAATTGAGCGTCTCTGGTGGCGTCCGCCACGGCCTCTCCCAAGGTGGGCCTATTGCGCTTCGGGTGGGCAACACCGAATGGCCTAAATGGGTAGACGTGATGAACCCATGGCCTGTAGCGGACGAGAAGCTCCAGGGCGGTCGCGCAGAAGCTCTGACGAGGCCGCGGCCTGGTCACGCCGACCTTGCGGGAATGCAGAAGTACGGCTTTGACGAGTCGCGTCCTGTTTTAGAGCGTGCCTCCGCGCGTGAAACGGCCGCTCGAGTCGCCCTGGGTGCTGTCGCCCAAGCATTCCTGAGGGAAGTGGGAATCGAGCTGTTTAGCCACACCGTATCTATCGGTCCGGTGATGGTGCCTCGTGATGTCGCTGTGCCTGCAGTGGGTGATCGCTCTCGTATCGACGATGACCAAATGCGCTGCGCCGATCCCGCAACTGCTGCGTTGATGGTCGAAGAAGTCGACAAGGCGCACAAGTCCGGTGACACTCTGGGCGGAATCGTCGAAGTCGTGGTGTGGGGATGCCCTCCCGGTCTTGGCTCTTACGTTCACTGGGATCGGCGCCTTGACTCGAAGCTCGCGGGCGCACTCATGGGCATTCAGGCCATTAAAGGTGTGGAGGTCGGTGATGGGTTCCACACGACGACCGTCCCTGGCTCACTCGCACACGATGAAATCGTCGCAGAATCAGACGGTGTGGCGCGTGTCAGTGGCCGCTCTGGCGGTATCGAGGGAGGAATGAGCACGGGCGAAACCATGCGAATTCGAGCGGGTATGAAACCCATTGCGACCGTCCCTCGTGCCCTTCGCACCATTGACACCTCGACCGGTGAAGCGGCTGAGGCCCACCACCAGCGCTCTGACGTGTGCGCTGTGCCCGCCGCGGGAGTAGTTGCCGAGGCAATGGTGGCTCTGGTCTTGGCTGACGCAGTGTGTGAGAAATTTGGTGGAGACTCGGTTGCTGAGGTGAAGCGAAACATCGAAAGTTACCTCGAGTCCATCCCATCCCATCTGCGTATTGCCGGACATCGCGGTGCCTAACCAGGCTCGAGTCGTTCTCATTGGTCCGCCCGCTTCGGGAAAGACCAAGGTGGGAAAGCAGCTTGCCAAGAAGCTGGGGTGTGAGTTTGTCGACACCGATGCGGTGATTGTGGCTGGACATGGTCCGATCACGGATTTGTTTGCGACCTATGGCGAGCAGCATTTCAGGGATGTGGAGCGAGAGGTTGTCGCACACGCCCTGACCCACGACGCAGTGGTCTCGCTGGGTGGTGGGGCCGTGGTCACTGAGGCCACCAGGAAGGCTCTTGGTGATTATCGAGTCGTTTTGCTCAGCATTAGCGAAGACGCGGTCAAGCACCGCGTTGCCGACAGTCCCAAACGTCCTCTCCTGGCGGGTGGAATTGATGCCTGGAAGGCGCTGGTCGAATCCCGGCGAGAGTGGTACAACGAGTGCGCTGATCTCACTGTCGACGTGTCCCACCGTGCGCCGGAAGACGTCGCAGCGGAGATTATTAAGTGGCTAGGGGGCGGGAAGAGCGAATGAGCGAGTCGATTATTGAAATTGAAGTGGGTGGGAAGAGCCACGCTGCCTACACCGTCAGCGTTGGCCGCGGTATCAGCGCTGTCATCGCAGAGTCGATCCCCGGTGATTCGAGAAAAGTCCTCATCGTGCACCCGCCGGTTCTTCATCAGAGGGCAGAGGCGCTGAGAGCCGAGTTGAGCACCCCCCAGCGTGAAGTGTTCCTGGCCGAAGTGCCTGATGGCGAATCGAGCAAGCGCCTCGAAGTGGCGGGGTTTGTCTGGGGTTTGTTGGGGCAACTTGAGTTCTCTCGGACCGACACCATCATCGGATTTGGCGGGGGAGCAACCACAGATCTCGCCGGCTTTGTGGCTGCGACCTGGTTGCGTGGCGTGGCGCTTGTTCAAGTGCCCACCACCGTGTTGGGAATGGTCGACGCTGCGGTGGGCGGAAAGACTGGCATCAATACAGCAGAGGGCAAGAACCTCGTGGGTAGCTTTCACGCACCGCGCGCGGTCATTGTGGACGCTGACTGGGGAAGCACCCTTCCGGAGAATGAGGTGCGCACTGGTTTCGCAGAAATCGTAAAGTGCGGATTCATTAAGGACCCGCAGATTCTTGACCTGATTGAAGAGGATGTCGCCGACGCAATCGATGTCTCTTCTGAGCGCTTTGTCGAGGTTGTGAGCAGGGCAATCCGAGTCAAAGCGGACGTTGTCAGTGACGATTTCACTGAGGCCGGAGCGCGAGAGATCCTCAACTACGGCCACACTCTCGGTCACGCCATCGAGCACGCTGAGCGTTACCAGTGGCGACACGGTGCCGCAATTTCAATTGGCATGGTCTTCGCTGCGGAGCTTTCAAGAATGGTGGCCGGCTTAAGCGACGACGCTGTGTCACGGCACCGTTCGATCTTCACCTCGCTGGGACTCCCCATCGATTACCCCGCTGGGCGATGGGGGAGCCTCTTGGCCACGATGCAACGCGATAAGAAGTCTCGAGGTGGCGTGTTGCGTTTCGTCGTGCTCGACGGGCTCGGGAAAGCGCGAGTCCTCGCGATCCCCGATGAGTCAATCCTCGTGGCCGCGTACGACGCGTTGCACGATGTCGCCGACTAGGCTGGAGCAATGTCTGCAATCTGGGTTCTTTCTGGCCCAAACCTAAACCGGCTCGGTACGCGCGAGCCCGAAATCTATGGCTCGATGACCCTGGCCGAGATTGAAGGATGGCTTCGGGATGAATTCCCCGGTCAAGAGCTCGATTTTCGTCAAACCAACGATGAGGCAGAACTGATCGGGTGGCTCCACGACGCTGTGGATTCGGGCGTCAATGTGGTTCTTAACCCCGCAGCCTTTACTCATTACTCGTACGCCCTGCGCGATGCAGTGGCGCTGGTCACTGAAACAGGGGCAATTCTTATTGAAGTCCACCTGTCCAACCCCCAAGCCCGCGAAGAATTCCGCCACACCTCGGTGGTGTCGGGTGTTGCCAGTGGCGTCATCCAAGGATTTGGTCGGGACTCGTACCGACTAGCCATTTCTCAGATCACACATACGAAATAACAGGAGATAGATAGGTCATGGCGACCACAAACGACATCAAAAACGGAAGCGTCCTCAACCTCGAAGGACAACTCTGGTCCGTCATCGAATTTCAACACGTCAAGCCTGGTAAAGGTGGTGCCTTCGTGCGCACCAAGCTGCGCAATGTGCGTTCCGGCAAGGTTGTCGACAAGACCTTCAACGCAGGTACCAAAGTTGATTTCGAAACCGTTGATCGCCGCGACTACAGCTACCTCTATCAAGACGGCGAAAACTTTGTCTTCATGGACCAGACCGACTATGACCAAATCAACGTTCCGGTCGCGACAGTGGGCGACGCGGCAAACTTCATGCTTGAAGGTCAAGAAGTTCAAATAGCGATGCACAATGGCGAGGCTCTTGGGATTGAACTTCCCGCGTCTGTCGTGCTCGAGGTCACCTATACCGAACCTGGCTTGCAGGGTGATCGCTCCTCGGCTGGCACCAAGCCCGCAACACTCGAAACAGGCTATGAGATTCAGGTGCCACTGTTCCTAGAGACCAACACCAAGGTCAAGGTAGACACCCGGACGGGTGACTACTTGGGTCGAATCAACGAGTGAGCGCTCGTCGTAAAGGGCGCAAGCGCGCGCTCGATATCCTCTATGCCGCAGACGTCCGCGATTTGCCGGTCAACGAAGTGTTGGAGCAGGAGCGTTTGCGGGCCGTTGATGAGCCTGATCGCGCCGCCAGCTGGGACATGGCGCATTCGATCGTGTCTATCGCGATCGAGCGCTGGGACGAGATTGACCAACTCATCGCCGACGTCTCCAGCTGGCCGCTAGAGCGGATGCCTGCAATTGATCGGGCCCTCGTTCGGATGGCAACAGCTGAACTCCTAGGGTCACCCGAAACTCCCACCGGGGTGATCATCGCCGAAGCGGGAGAGCTTGCGATGGAGTACTCGACGGAGGAATCGAGGGGCTTTTTGCAAGGAGTTTTGGGAACTCTCGCAGAAAAAGCTCGACACGCTGGTTAAGCCGCCAACTTGCCTGCTACGCTAAGCGCGGTCCTACTTTAAGCAGCGTCCTGTGAGGCGCAGAAGGAGGTACCGATGGCGGCTGACTACGTGCTCAGCGAATCGGATATCACGCGCACCATTAAGCGCATGGCTCACGAAATCATCGAGGGCACTCCCGATACTTCCTCTCTCGTACTCCTCGGTATTCCAACTCGTGGTGCTGTACTTGCTGAACGTCTCGCGGATCAGATTTCAGACATCACGGGAGCTGATGTTCCTGTGGGCGTTCTCGATGTCACGATGTATCGAGACGACATTGGCCAGGGCGAACTTCGTATTCCCACCCCCACCACGGAGCCAGACGGGGGAATTGACGACAAAGTCGTTGTTCTCGTTGACGATGTGCTTTTCTCCGGCAGGACGGTACGCGCAGCCCTTGATGCACTCATCGACTTGGGTCGGCCACGTACGGTCAGACTTGCCGTCCTGGTAGACCGCGGTCACCGCGACTTTCCCATTCGCGCAGACTTCGTGGGCAAAAACCTTCCCTCGGCGACACACGAGCACGTATCGGTGTTCTTGGAGGAATCAGACGGTGAAGAGGGAGTGCGGGTCGAGCGATGAGGCATCTACTCGACACCGACGGCCTGGGAAGAGACCAGGCAATTGCCCTCTTGGACACTGCTGCAGAGTTTTCTGGAATCCAGGAGCGAAAGGTTCAGAAGCTCCCCACTCTCAGGGGCGTCACAGTGGCGAATCTCTTCTTCGAAGATTCGACCCGCACCAGACTGTCGTTTGAGTCCGCCGCCAAGAAGCTCTCGGCTGACGTCATCACCTTCACGGGTCAAGGCTCAAGCCTCAGCAAGGGCGAGAGTCTCAAAGATACGGCCCAGACGATTGAGGCCATGGGTACTCAGATTATGGTGGTGCGCCACAGCTCATCCGGGGCTGCCTGGCGATTGGCCCATTCTGGCTGGCTCAATTCCAGTGTTGTCAACGCAGGTGATGGCACCCACGCTCACCCCACCCAGGCTCTGCTGGATGCGTACACCATGCGATCGCGTCTACACGGAGCCGCAGCAACAGGCAAAGACCTCGATGGTGTGCGGGTAGTCATCGTGGGTGACATTGCACACTCCCGCGTTGCGCGCTCAAATGTCCATCTACTCAACACCCTCGGCGCAGAGGTCACCCTGGTTGCGCCCAAGACGTTGATGCCCACTGGCGTGGACAAGTGGTCAGTCACTACCCAAAACAACTTCGATGAAGCGTTGGCGGGCTCGCCAGATGTCGTGATGATGCTTCGGGTTCAACACGAACGGATGAAGGGAAGTCACTTCCCGAGCCCTCGAGAGTATGTCTCGCGCTACGGGCTCTCCGCGGAGCGCTTCCAGTCGCTTAAGGAATCCACACTGGTGATGCACCCCGGTCCAATGAATCGTGGTGTTGAGATTTCTTCGGTCGCTGCAGATTCCCCGCAGTCGACAATCTTGGAACAAGTCACCAATGGTGTGTGGGTGCGAATGGCTGTGTTGTATTCGGTGTACCAGCAAGGAGACGCACGTTGACGTCCTATCTGATTGAAAACGCCTCCGTGGTGGGGGAGAAGGTCGCTGATCTGGGAATTAGTGGCGGTGTGTTCGTCGACGCGAAGAGTCTCAACCGCGACGACCGCGATGTCACTGTGATTGACGCAACCGGCCTCGTCGCGCTTCCGGGTCTGGTCGATCTTCACACCCACTTGAGGCAGCCTGGGATGGACCATGCGGAGACAGTTTTGTCTGGCTCGAGAGCTGCCGCTGCGGGAGGGTTTACCTGCGTTCATGCGATGGCAAACACAGCACCTGTAGCCGACTCGGTGGGAATCACTGACCTCGTCCACCGCCTGGGCCGCGAGGCGGGTTATGCGGATGTCCGGCCAATTGGCGCTGTGACCAAGGGGCTTGAAGGTGCAGAGCTTGCAGGCATTGGAGGAATGGCCAATGGCGAGGCACAGGTCCGCGTCTTCTCGGACGATGGTCATTGTGTTTCAGATTCGCTGGTGATGCGTCGTGCGCTCGAGTACGTCAGCACATTTGATGGAGTGATCGCTCAGCATGCCCAAGATCCACGTTTAACTGAAGGCGCCCAGATCAATGAGGGAGCCCTCTCGTCGTCACTGGGACTGGCTGGTTGGCCTGCAGTAGCAGAAGAAGCCATCATCGCCAGAGACATTCTCCTCGCGGAATACACCGGGGCACGCCTGCACATTTGCCACCTCTCTACAAAGGGTTCGGTGGACATCGTTCGCCAAGCAAAAGCCAGGGGAGCGAAGGTTACTGCAGAGGCCACACCTCACCACCTACTGCTCACCGAAGAACTCACTTCCGGCTATGACCCCATCTTTAAGGTCAACCCTCCGCTTCGCACTAACGAGGACGTACTCGCTGTTCGTGAAGGTGTCGCGGATGGCACCATCGACATCGTCGCCACCGACCACGCGCCCCACCCGTCCGAAGCGAAGGATTGCGCCTTCGACGAGGCAGCCTTTGGAATGTTGGGACTGGAGGTGGCCATCAACGTCGTACAGAAGGCCCTGGTCGAGACTGGGCTCTTAAGTTGGACCGATGTGGCCCGGGTGCTCTCCACGACCCCCGCGGCGATCGGTGGTGTTGAAGGCTACGCAACTCCGTTTGCGCTGGGTGCGCCTGCTCATCTCGCGCTTCACGACCCTTCGGGAGAGAAGCTTGCGACGATGAAATACTCCAAGTCACACAACAATCCCTATCGCGAACTCACACTGCCAGGTTCGATCAAATACACCTTCTACCGCGGTGTCGCGACGGTAATCGAGTCAGAAGTGGTCGATTTAGGAGGCCACGCATGACTCGCGAATGGGCACTAATCATTGTGCTGGCTGTTCTCGCTCTTGCCCTGTTTGCTGCCCGAGCTGGGTGGCTCTCGCGGGTGAGACGCTATAGCGCGCTTCCCTCGCTCACAGCGCAGTCACTTGGTGGCAACGTCCATGCAGAGTTTGGCCTGTTCTACGTAGCAACCACCGAAGCGGAGTCACCCCTTGAGCGCGTAGCTGTGTCTCCGCTTGCTTTTAGGGGCCATGCCAGGGTTGTGGTGCGAGAAGATGGGTTGGAGATTTCTCTCCCGGGAGAGCAAATCGCGTCGATTTCGGCCAGCGAGATCGCTGGAGTGGGTGTCGCCACGTGGACAATCGATAAGAGCGTCGAAGAAGACGGATTGATTTTTCTCCGCTGGCAATGGGGCAACAAGCTTGTGGAGAGCTATTTTCGCGCGGTAGATCATCCGCGCGATAGCGTGATTGACGCGCTGAACAGACTGGTAACAAGTACTCAGGAGAGTGGAGTTTCGTGACTATCGGAGAATCAGCCGTATTGGTCCTTGAAGACGGCACGCGCTATGCCGGACGGGCATGGGGAGCACGAGGTCGAAGCGTGGGCGAACTGGTGTTTAACACCGGTATGACTGGCTACCAAGAGACCCTGACTGACCCAAGTTATGCCGGGCAAATCGTTGTCATGACTGCACCGCATATCGGAAACACAGGGATGAACGCTGATGACGAAGAATCCCGTCGAATTTGGGTCTCAGGCTTTGTCTCTCGAGACGCTGCGAGGATGCCCTCGAACTATCGCTCTGAACGCTCCCTCGATGAGGAACTCAGCGCCCAAGGAATCGTAGGAATCACCGGAATTGACACCCGTGCATTGACTCTCAAGCTTCGTGAAGCAGGCGTGATGCGTGCCGGCGTGTTCTCGGGCGACGATGTTGACATTGATGCCAAAGAGCAGGTATCTCTCGTGTCTCAAGGTCCCGAAATGGCAGGGCGCAATCTTTCCGCGGACGTGTCTGTCGAGTCGGTTCGAGTGGTGCCTGCTGTGGGTGACGCTCTGGGATCCCTGGCAGTTGTCGACCTGGGTATCAAAGAATCAACTGTTCACCACTTGGCCGCACGGGGATTTGATGTCCACATTTTCCCCCAATCAGTGGAGTGGTCATCGATTGAGCAAATCGAGCCCGTGGCCCTGTTTTACTCGAACGGGCCCGGAGACCCTTCGGCTAGTGATCGTCACGTAGAAATTCTTCGCACAGCGCTTGAGCGGGGTATTCCGTTCTTTGGAATTTGTTTTGGAAACCAGCTGCTCGGTCGCGCACTTGGCTTCGACACTTACAAGTTGAAGTACGGTCACCGCGGCATCAACCAACCGGTCAAGGACAAGACAACAGGACGTGTCGAAATCACCGCACAAAACCACGGCTTTGCAGTCGACGCACCCCGCGAGGGTGTGGTGGATTCACCGGCCGGATTTGGAAAGGTCGAAGTGAGCCACGTGAGCCTAAACGACAACGTGGTCGAGGGCCTTCGGGCGCTCGACATCCCCGCCTTCTCGGTGCAATATCACCCTGAAGCGGCTGCGGGACCCCACGATTCCACTTACCTGTTTGATCGATTCCGCGAACTAGTGCTTGAGCGAAAACTCTCTTCCGGACACCCAGGAGGTGATCGCTAGTGCCACGTCGCGAAGACATCAAGACGGTTCTGGTGATTGGCTCCGGGCCTATCGTGATTGGCCAAGCCGCAGAGTTTGACTACTCCGGAACACAGGCCTGCCGGGTATTACGGGAAGAAGGCGTTCGCGTGGTGTTGGTCAATTCCAACCCTGCAACCATCATGACTGACCCTGGATTTGCCGATGCAACGTACATCGAGCCGATTACGCCTGAGGTGCTCGAAGCAATCATCGCCAAGGAAAAGCCGGACGCGATTTTGCCCACCCTGGGTGGTCAAACCGCGCTCAACGCCGCTATCGCACTGCACGAGCGTGGAATCCTGCAGAAGTATCGTGTGGAGCTCATTGGAGCCTCGTTTGAAGCAATTCAGAGAGGTGAAGACCGCCAACAATTCAAGGATTTGGTGATCGAGGCAGGCGCAGACGTTGCGGCCAGCTACATCGCAACCAGCGTTGACGAAGCCGTGGAGTTCGCCAAGGAACTGGGCTATCCGCTAGTCATCCGTCCTTCGTTCACAATGGGTGGGCTCGGCTCGGGCTTCGCCTATTCCGAAGAAGAGCTCATTCGCATGGTCTCAGACGGCCTCCACCAGTCACCAACCCATGAGGTGTTGCTCGAAGAGTCAATTCTTGGGTGGAAAGAATACGAGCTCGAGCTCATGCGTGATAACGCAGATAACTGTGTTGTCGTGTGTTCGATTGAAAATGTCGACCCGGTCGGTGTGCATACCGGTGACTCGATCACCGTGGCGCCAGCGCTAACACTTACAGACCGTGAATACCAGCGTCTGCGCGACATCGGAATCGACATCATCCGACGCGTGGGCGTGGACACCGGTGGGTGCAACATCCAATTCGCGGTCGACCCAGCCAACGGCCGTGTGATCGTCATCGAAATGAACCCCCGTGTGTCTCGCTCCAGTGCCCTGGCCTCGAAAGCAACGGGATTCCCGATCGCCAAGATCGCCGCGAAGCTGGCACTTGGTTACCGGTTGGACGAGATTCCAAACGACATTACCCAGGTGACTCCTGCGTCGTTCGAGCCCACCCTTGACTATGTGGTCGTGAAGGTTCCACGCTTTGCGTTTGAAAAATTCCCAGTTGCGGACCGAACCCTCACCACCACGATGAAGAGCGTGGGAGAGGCCATGGCCCTTGGTCGGAACTTCAGCCAGGCCCTCAACAAGGCCCTGAGGTCTCTAGAACAGCGCGGTAGTTCTTTCCATTGGAATGAACTCGTCGAATCGAAGCAAGATCTTCTAGAACGCGCGAAGGTGCCCACCGACGGTCGTATCGTGACCCTTCAGCAGGCAATGCGTGCGGGAGCAACAATCGAAGAAGCGCACGAGGCCACGGGTATTGACCCCTGGTTCTTAGACCAAATCGCGCTCATCAACGAAGTTGCAGATTTTGTCGCAGATGCCTCTGAGCTTTCGGAAGAAGTCCTTCGCCATGCCAAAGACCACGGATTATCCGATGCGCAAATCGCTGGAATCAGAGGAATAACCGAGGCTGAAGTACGTGCGCTGCGGTGGTCGCTGGGTATGCGCCCTGTGTTCAAGACAGTCGATACCTGTGCTGGGGAGTTCCCGGCTTATACCCCGTATCACTACTCAAGTTACGACCTTGAGACCGAGGTGGCGCCGAGTGACCGCGAGAAGGTCGTGATCTTGGGGTCTGGTCCGAACCGAATTGGTCAAGGAATCGAGTTCGACTATTCCTGTGTACACGCGGCTTTTGCTCTTCGCGATGCGGGGGTCGAGACCATCATGATCAACTGCAATCCGGAGACGGTGTCGACCGACTACGACACCTCAGACCGGCTCTATTTCGAACCTCTTACGCTCGAAGACGTATTAGAGGTCATCCATCAGGAGTCCCAATCGGGCACGTTAAAGGGTGTTTTGGTCCAACTTGGTGGACAAACCGCGCTAGGGCTCGCAAAGGGCCTTCAGGATGCGGGTGTGCCGATTTTGGGAACTTCGCCTGATGCAATTGATCGGGCTGAGGAGCGCGGTCAGTTCGCCGACATTCTCAACGCAGCAGGGCTCCAGGCTCCCAAGAACGGTACGGCCCGTTCTGCCGAAGAGGCACTCGAGGTGGCTAATCGCATCGGATACCCAGTTCTCGTTCGTCCAAGCTTTGTTCTGGGTGGCCGCGGTATGGAAATCCTTTACGACAGCGAGAGCCTGAGCGACTACTTTGTGCGAATCGGTGAGTTCGCCATCATCAGTGACGACGCACCCTTGCTGGTCGATCGCTTCCTCGATGACGCAATCGAAATCGACGTTGACGCCTTGTATGACGGAACTGAGTTGTACATCGGTGGGGTGATGGAGCACATCGAGGAAGCGGGAATTCACTCTGGTGACTCGGCCTGCACGCTGCCCCCCGTCACCCTCGGACACAGTGTGGTCGACGAAGTGCGGGAGGCGACCAAAAAGCTTGCCGAGGGGATCGGCGTAAACGGGTTGCTCAACGTACAGTTCGCGATTGCTGCCGGTGTCCTCTACGTGTTGGAAGCAAACCCCCGTGCGAGTAGGACCGTTCCGTTTGTCTCGAAGGCGCTGGGAATTCCACTTGCCCGCGCTGCTTCACTCATCATGACCGGCTCCAGCATCCGCGAGTTGGTTGCGTCTGGCATGTTGCCCGACGTGGACGGCTCACGCGTACCCTCTCACCACCCTGTATCGGTAAAGGAAGCAGTCTTGCCGTTTAAGCGGTTTAGGACCAAAGAGGGGCAAATTGTCGACTCCATCCTCGGCCCTGAAATGCGCTCTACCGGCGAAGTGATGGGAATCGATAAGACCTTCCCCTTGGCCTTTGCCAAGAGCCAAGACGCTGCATACGGGGGCTTACCATCAGGCGGAGTGGTGTTTGTCTCTGTGGCTGACCGCGACAAGCGCAGTGCCATTTTCCCGGTTGCCAGACTGCATCAGCTCGGCTACGAGATTTGGGCGACCGAAGGAACTGCGGAAGTACTCAGCCGCTACGGCATCCCAGCAACCGTCGTCGCTAAACACACCCAGGTGAAAAACGACGGTGAGGTAAGTATCGTCGACCTCATCGCGGCGGGGAAGGTTGACATCATCATCAACACGCCTCGCGGCAGAAGCGCCCGTGCTGACGGCTATGAAATTCGCACCGCGACCGTTGCCGCCGATAAAGCTCTTTTCACCACCATCGGGCAGCTCGGCGCGGCAGTCGTGTCGCTAGAGGAGCGGCCTGATATTCCATCGGTCACCAGCCTCCAAGAGTACGAACTGGAGCGTGTAGCCCTTCGATGACGTCACCCAGTTTTGGATCCAGGCTTTCCGCGCTTAGCGGGGCGGCACGGCTGTGCGTGGGTGTGGACCCACACCCCACGACGCTGTCAGAGTGGGGTCTAAGCGATAGTGCCGAGGGCCTCAGCTCGTTTAGCAGGGCGATGCTGGATGCCATGGTGGAATCTGGAGTGTCGATTACGAAGCCTCAAGTGGCGTTGTTTGAGCGCCACGGAGTGGATGGAATGCGTGCTTTAGCCCAATTTATTGGCGAAGCTCGAGCGCACTCACTAATGGTGATAGCTGACGTGAAGCGTGGTGACATCGGCACGAGCCTCGCCGGCTACGCGTCTGCATGGTTGCGACCTGGAAGTGACTTCGAATCAGACGCCATGACCGCCGTTGCCTATCAAGGGGTCGGATCCTTGGAGCCTGCTTTCCATCTCGCAGCGGACAACGGTAAAGGCGTGTTTGTCCTTGGTGCTACATCTAATCCGGAGGGTTGGCTGATTCAAAGCGCCCGAACTTCAGAGGGCGACACGGTTGCTCATGCCACTGTGGCGGGTGTCGCTGAACGCTCAAGTCGCGCACCACGCTCCGATGCCAGCTGGTTGGGTGTGGTGATCGGTGCGACCGTGGATCGCGCTCATCTTGGGCTCGATGAGTCCGACTTTTCTGGCCTGAGCATTCTTGCCCCCGGCTTTGGCGCCCAAGGCGTTGAGCTCTCATCGCTCCACGAGGTATTTGGTTCGCTCTCGCCCCAGGTGATTCCCTCCGTCTCCCGCAGCGTTTCGGGATCGCATTCCGCAGGCCTCATAGAGAGATTGTCCCGTCACCTCGAGGAGATCTCTGATGCCTGAGTTTGACGCGGTTGTAGCGTCCGCAAAAGGTGTGGCGATTCGCCAGGACCGCGCGGTTTTGAAGAAGAAGCTCGCAGAAGGCGTTGAAGACTTCCTTGACGTCTTCGATCGCGCCACTCAGCACACGGACAAGGTGGCCTCTGGCCTCCGCGTTGAACCCTTTTTGCGGTGCATCCCCGCAATCGGAACCACCAAAGCCCGCACAATCCTCGATGATCTTGGTATCCGCTCCACCGCAACTCTTGGAGGGTTGAGGGTAAACCAGCGCACCGCCTTCCGCAGAGCGTTGGTGGGAATCCTCGCGGGCAAGAGAACTCAGATTGGCGATGGTTGTCTCGTCGTGATTGCTGGGCCCACGGCAGTGGGCAAGGCCACTGTGATTCGTGAAGTACGAGCAATGCGACCGGAATATGAGTTAAGTGTGTCTGCCACCACCCGTAAGCGCCGTCCGGGGGAGCGGGAAGGTCGAGACTACTTCTTCGTCACCAATGACGAGTTTGATCAGATGGTGGCCAAGGGCGAGTTGCTCGAATGGGCGGTTGTGCACGGAAGCAACCGCTACGGAACACCAAAGGGCCCGGTGGTGGAGCAGCAGAAAGCCGGTAAGACTGTGTTGCTCGAGATTGATTTGCAAGGAGCCAGACAGATTCGTCAATCTGGCATCGACGCGCTCTTCGTCTTCCTGGCACCGCCTAGTTTCAATGCACTCGTCGAGAGGCTGGAGTCTCGTGGAACCGAAGATGAGGCGGAGCGTCGCCGGCGATTAGCTACTGCCGTGGAAGAATTAAGTGCCAAGGGCGAGTTCGATGAAGTCGTCGTCAATGAGGTCGTTTCAGATGCGGCCGCAGACATCGTAGAATTGATTTCTCGTTACCAACGAAAACAAGGAGAACACTGACCGTGCAGCACCACCGTGGAATTATCGAACCTCCCATCGACGAACTGTTGGAGAAGGTGGATTCGAAGTACCAGTTGGTTATTTTCGCCGCCAAGCGCGCTCGTCAGATCAACTCCTACTATTCAGACCTTGGCGATGGCAGCCTGTACGAGCACGTAGGCCCATTGGTTCCCTCCACTGTGGATGAGAAGCCACTGTCGATTGCCCTGCGGGAGATCCACGACGACAAGCTCGTGATGACCCCGCAACAGGGCTAAGCCTTTGTCTTCCACCCAGCAGGTTCCCTCGAATCTGCGGGTGGTTGTCGGCGTCACCGGAGGAATTGCCGCCTACAAGGCGGTATCCCTAGTGCGCCAGCTCGTTAAAGACGGGCATACCGTGACGGTTATTCCTACCGAATCGGCCCTGAAATTCGTGGGGCTTCCCACCTGGGAAGCGATCAGTAGAAACCCGGTTCCAACCAGCATCTTTGACGGTGTCGCCGAGGTGACCCATGTGTCGCTTGGTCAAAGCGCCGATGCTGTTGTGGTCGCCCCGGCTGGCGCTAATTTCCTAGCAGGCTACGCGGCCGGTACTGCCGCAGACCTCCTGGGTACCACGCTACTTGCGACACACGCTCCGGTGCTTCTCGCCCCCGCGATGCACACCGAAATGTGGGAGCACTCCGCGACGAAGGCGAACATCGACACCCTGATTGCCCGGGGTGTGCACATTGTCGGGCCTGCAAGTGGAGCCCTTACCGGTGATGACTCTGGTCCAGGTCGGATGGTTGAGCCAGATGAAATCATCGACTCGTTGTACTCGCTCTTAGCCGGGAACCGGCCGCTTGCCGGCAAGAGAGTTCTCGTCTCTGCTGGGGGAACAAGTGAGCCTCTTGATCCTGTTCGGTTCATCGGCAACCGCTCCTCAGGAGCGATGGGTGTGGCGATCGCGACCGAAGCCCGCAATCGAGGCGCCGAGGTAACCTTGGTCCACGGCCACATGGATGTGGCGCTACCCGTCGGCGTCACATGCCTGCACACGCCAACGGCCAGCGCGATGCAGGCCGAGTTATCTGCGCATCAACCAGATGCGGACATCATCGTGATGGCCGCCGCGGTCGCCGACTATGCGCCCACGAGCGTCTCTGACGAAAAACTCACCAAGAGTGCGGGTGAAGACACCATCACGCTCACTCTTCGAAAGACCCCCGATATCGCCAAATCCTTGGGGCAGCACAAGCCCGATGGTCAAATACTCGTGACCTTCTCTGCGGAGACCGAGGGAGATGATGAGGCATTGATCGAGCGGGCAACTCGAAAAGGTGTCGAGAAAAATGCCGACGTGATGGTGGCCAATCGCGTGGGCTGGCAGGTAGGCTTTGGCGAGACAGAGACAGCTGTGTGGTTCATACAGCGCTCCGGAGCCCCGATTCTGTCGACTGGTTCAAAAATGACCGTCGCGGGGCGCCTATTCGATGTCCTGCAGTAATAAGGGGACATACATGCGCTACTTCACCTCAGAGTCGGTGACCGAAGGTCACCCCGACAAGATGTGTGATCAGATTTCTGACTCCATCCTTGATGCTTATCTGGAGCAGGACCCGATGAGCCGGGTTGCAGTGGAATCTCTCACCACGATGGGCCTCGTCCACGTTGCGGGTGAGGTCTCCTCAAACGCCACAATCGACGTCGAGAAGATTGTGCGCAACCGAGTTCGTGAAATTGGATACACACACGATGACCTCGGTATTAACTCTGAGACCATGGGCGTTCTGGTATCTCTTGGACATCAGTCTCCTGACATTGCCGGCGGTGTTGATAACTCTCTGCAGGCCCGCGAAGGATCTAGTGCTGACGCCTACGACTCGCTCGGAGCCGGGGACCAGGGTCTGATGTTTGGCTATGCCACCAATGAGACAGAGGCCTATATGCCGATGTCGCTGTGGCTTGCGCACCGCTTTGCTGAGAAGCTCGCCGAGGTGCGGAAAGTCGGCACTGTCGACTACTTGCGCCCAGACGGTAAGACCCAGGTCACCCTCGGTCTCGACGGACGCAAGCCCGTTGAACTCAACACCCTCGTGATTTCCACCCAACACAACCCTGGAATCACTCGCGAACAGATCGAAGCTGACCTTCGCGCCAACGTAGTTGAACCCGTCATGAGCCTGGTTGATCTGCCCTATGACAACACTCGATTCTTGATCAACCCCAGTGGTGAATTCGTACTCGGTGGCCCTCAATCAGACGCCGGCCTTACGGGGCGAAAGATTATCGTCGACACCTACGGTGGAGCCGCGCGTCACGGTGGAGGCGCCTTCAGTGGAAAAGACCCCACAAAGGTGGACCGCTCTGCCGCCTACGCCATGCGCTGGGTCGCCAAGAACGTCGTTGCTGCAGGTCTTGCTGACGTTGCGGAGATTCAGGTGGCTTATGCAATCGGTTCGGCTCACCCGGTCGGTATCTTTGTGGAGACGTTTGGAACGGAAAAGGTAGCGACGGATTCCATTGAGAAGGCAGTCACTGAGGTCTTTGACCTTCGCCCAGCAGCCATCATCGAGGCGCTGGAGCTTAGGCACACCACTTACCTGCCCACTGCGCGTTACGGTCACTTCGGCCGTCTCGACCTCGATCTTCCATGGGAGCGCCTTAACCGCGTGGAGGAGCTTAAGAAAGCTGCTGGCTAATGTCTGAGCACCCGAGGATTGCTCGGGTGCGGCCAGACAGCAGGGTTCCGCAGCTCGATCGAGAGTTTGATTACCGTATTCCGCCAGGTATGACGGTGGAGCCCGGGGTTCGCGTCCGCGTTCCGATGGGACGTGGCTCGCGCGTGAGCTCGGGAATCGTGACTGCGCTCGTTGACCATTCTGATTACGCCGGAAAACTCGGCGATATTGAAGAAGTTATTTCTGATGTTGTCGTGGTTCCTCATGAGATGTCCCGACTGCTGGAAGAAGTGGCTGTGCGGCACGCCGGCGGGGTATCCGATGTTCTTCGCCTTGCCCTTCCTGCTCGCTCAGTACGAGTCGAAAACGCCTGGCGCCAAAGAGAGGTGCCACCACGACAGCTCCCCACCGTGCGCACTAACACCGAGATTTATGAACCAGAGGCCTGGGACGGGCTCGCTGCGCGGGGTGCGAAGACGTGGTGTGAGTTGCCCTATGGGGTTAATGGAACAGGGGTCTTGGCCAGTGATGAGGTTCTTGCAAACCTTGCGACACACACCCTCGCAGGGGGGCACAGTGTTGTGCTCGTGGTGCCCGATTGGAGAGATCTCAATCGGCTCAGGCCGATGCTGCTCGAGCGTGTGGGTGAGCAGTTCCTTGCAGTATTCGACAGTGACTCCACCCCGAGTGAGCGCTATAGGGCCTATCTTCGCTGTTTGGAAGACGACCCCGTCATTGTGTTGGGGGCACGACATGCGGTGTATGCGCCAGTGTCGAAGCTTGGGCTGTTGATCGTTCACAACGACGCAGACGACGCCCATCGGGAACCTCTCGCGCCCTATCCACACACCAGAGACATCGCCCTGATTCGCGCCGAGCAGACTGGAGCTGCCCTCTGCCTCACTTCTTTGGTGCCGAGCATTGCAGTCCAACGCCTGCGACAGATGGGCTATTTCGACAGTTGCCGTCTCATTCGACAGACTCGACCGAGAGTGATCCCGACGTCGTTGGCTCTCAACTCAGAACAGGGTGCTGGGCAGGCTCGGATTCCATCGATGGCGTACACGGCCATCCGAGACGCCTTGCGTGCTGGCCCGGTCCTGGTTCAGGTGTTTCGTTCAGGCTATTCACCAGGACTCGCCTGCTCAGAATGTGGCGATCGGGCTCGCTGCACTCGATGTGACGGGCCGCTTGTGGCTCGAAAGGGCCGCTTGAGCGGACAGTGTGGCTGGTGCGGTGAAATGGCCACCACATGGTCGTGTAGTGCCTGCAAAGCAACGTCACATCGGCCTATTGGCTATGGGGTGGGGCGCACAATCAGCGAATTGGGCAAAGCATTCCCGGGTGCACGCGTCATCCAGGCCGATGGCGATCATCCGATTACCAGTGTGTCCAACGCTCCAGCGTTGGTCGTGGCAACCAGGGCAGCGGAGCCTGTAGCTGACGGAGGATACGCGGCCGTCCTACTGCTCGATGGGCAATCGATGCTTCAACGCCCTTCGCTCAACGCCATGACAGAGACGATCGAAGGCTGGGAGTGGGCATTGTCTTTGTTGCGCAGCGACGCACAGGCCTACATCACCGACATTGACGGTCCGGTCGTGTCATCTTTTGCGTCGGGGATGTACCAGGACCTTCTCGGCAGAGAGCTCACTCATCGCCAAGAGTTGAACCTCCCACCGTCGTCCAAGTTGGCTGTGGTTGAGGCTGACGCGGCCACGATGGAGAAAGTTCTCACTGTCGTTGCCAACAAGACGCCTGGTGTGTCAGTACTCGGTCCAGTATCAGGACCTGGTCTTTCCAGCCGTGTGATTTTGACCTCTAGCTACCAAGAGGCACCGTCGTTGGCAAGAGAACTTAGAGCTGTGGTGGTTGCTCAGTCTGTTGCGCGCAAGAAGGGAAGCTCCCGAATGAAGGTGAGCTTTGACGCGCAGAGCGCACTCGATGATTTCGGGCTTGACGCTCAGTAGTCTCGACTGATGCGGATTGTTTACGCGGGAAGCCCGGCTATTGCCGTTACTCCCCTTAGAGCGCTGCGGGATAACGGCTTCGATGTGGTGGCCGTGTTCAGCCAGCCCGCACGACCCATAGGTCGAAAGAAAGTGCTTACCGAAACGCCTGTGGTGCAGGCTGCCACCGAGTGGGGAATCCCGGTGTTCACCCCACATTCGAAGGAGGAGCTGGCACAAGCATTGCGGGAAACGGCTCCTGATTTAGCAGTAGCTGTTGCCTACGGCCGGCTCATCGATGAAGAGAGTCTCGGAATTCCGACACGAGGCTGGTGGAATATTCACTTTTCCCTATTGCCTCGCTGGAGAGGTGCCACCCCTGTGCAACACAGCATTCTTCACGGTGATGAACAAACTGGCATCACGATCTTCCAGATGGACCAAGGGTTGGACACAGGCCCGATTGTGAGCCAAGAGGTATTCCAACCACATGCCTTTGATAATGCGGGTGCCCAGTTAGAGAAGATGTCTGAGCGTGGCGCTGAACAGCTTGTTGAGGCGTTGACCCAAATTGACTCTCTTCACCTTGTTGACCAAGTGGGTGAGCCCACTCAGGCCCCGAAAATCGCACGCGCGCAAGGCCAAATCAACTGGCACAGTCCAACGATTGAGGTAGACCGTTTAATCCGAGCGGTCACCCCGGAGCCCGGTGCGCACACCATCGTGAGGGGCACAGGTCAGTCGATCTCGATTTTGCGGGCGTTCCCGAGTCTGGAATCGCACGATCTAGCTCCGGGGGAAATTGCCGTGTTCGCAGGAAAGGTCTGCGTGGGTACACAGGATGGGGCAATAGTGCTCGACCGTGTCGTTCCCGCGGGACGAAGCGAGATGTCGGCAAATGACTGGTTGAGAGGCGCAGGTGCGGGTGTGAGTTTTGAGTCCTAAACGATCCGCGCGCTCTGTTGCCTTCGAACTGTTAAAGGCGGTCTATCAAGATGGGGCCTATGCCAACATCGTGTGGCCACGACTGCTGAGAAATAGCGGGCTATCGGAGCAAGATCGTCGCTTTGCGACTGAACTGGCCTATGGGGCGCTTCGGATGAGTGGCCAGTTAGAGCGAATTGTTGAGTTCGCGGGTGGCAAGAAAATGGCGTCGCTTGAACCAGCAATTAGATGGGTACTGATCCTAGGCGCCTACCAAGTTCTTTATCTTTCTACCCCTCACCATGCTTCCGTCAGTGAGAGTGTGACGCTGGTGTCCGATATTGGAAAGGCTCGAGCGAAGGGGCTTGTGAACGCCATCCTTCGGCGGGTATCTGAAAAGTCCAGAGAAGACTGGCTGAGCGAAATTACGGCTCTCGAGTCCGACCACTTCGCGTCGTTGGGCGCTCGGTGTGCACATCCGGCGTGGGTGGTGGAGAAGCTCCACAAAGCACTTGCTCGTGAGGGTGCACATGGTGAGCTTGAGCTCCTACTCGAGTCGCACAACATTCCCGCCTCAGTGACCGCCACTGTGTTGCCCGGCATGGCGGAAATCACCACTGAAGACACCCGAACTCCTTTCTCGCCCCTTGGGGTGTATCTCTCGGGCGATCCACGCAATGACCCGCGCATCGCATCAGGAACAGCGCGCATCCAAGATGAGGGATCTCAGCTTGCTGCGTTGATCGCAAGCCGAGGAATCCCCCTAGATGCCGAGGATCTCGTCCTGGACGCGTGCAGTGGCCCAGGAGGTAAGACTGCAGTACTGGCGGCGGAGGCTTTGAATGCCGGAGCCACTGTTGTGGCAACGGAGATTCAGCCGCACAGAGCTGATCTCGTGAGGCAATCGGTCTCGGCACTCCCAGGAGATGTGGTGAGTGTTCACGCCACCAGCGTTGTTGACTTCCTCTCAGGTGGGGAGTCGTTCGATCGCATCCTCCTCGATGCGCCGTGTCTCGGTCTTGGTGCGCTGAGGCGTCGGCCCGAAGCGCGCTGGACCAAGAGCCCTGCAGACCTCGCTGCGTTGAACGCGACACAGAAACAGCTCCTGAGCGCCTGTCTCGACGCTCTGCGTCCAGGAGGTGAGCTGGTTTACGTGACCTGCTCACCGGTGGTCGAGGAAACAACAGACATCATTTCCTGGGCGCTCGAGGGCCACGCCGATGTAGAGGCTCTCGATACACCCGCTCTTCTCGACGCCGTCGTGCGCACGCCTGTTCCCGACTGTGCGGTCGGCACAGCGGTCCAGCTATGGCCCCACCGACACAACACTGACGCGATGTTTATCCAGGCGGTAAGAAAGCGCGACGATAGTCTTAACCCGTGAAAGCCAGGATCAACCCCAGCGTGTTGTCTGCTGACTTTGCCAACATGGAGCGCGACCTGCAGCTCATTTCCTCTGCTGACGCTGTTCACGTTGACGTAATGGACAACCATTTTGTCCCGAACCTCACTTTCGGCGTCCAAATGGTTTCGCGTATCCAAGACACGTCGCCCATCCCTTTAGATGTGCACCTCATGATCGACAATCCAGAGCGGTGGGCGCCTGATTACGCACGGACTGGGGCGGACTGCGTGACGTTCCACGTGGAGGCCACGGATAATCCAAAGCGTGTGATCGATGCAATTCATTCCGCAGGCGCAAAAGCAGGCATTTCCGTCAAACCTGGCACCCCCATCGAGCCGTACCTGGCTCTCGTGGAGAGCGTGGAGCAAGTCTTAATCATGACTGTCGAGCCAGGCTTTGGCGGTCAAGCGTTCATGCCGGAGGTATTGGACAAAGTGACCGCGGTGAGGGCACAGGCCGAACACCTCGGGAAAGAACTGTGGATTCAAGTAGACGGGGGAGTCTCCGTCGACACAATTGGGCAAGCAGCAGCCGCTGGCGCAAACACCTTCGTCGCAGGGTCGAGCGTCTACGCGGCGGGCATGAGCCCTCAAGAAGCGATTTCAGCATTGCGTGTCGCAGCTGAATAGGCATGACCTACGAACTAAGGAGAAATATGGACAAGCCAGAAATCGACGCCCCAATGGGTGCTGCACCCGATGCCCTCGAGGTCGAAGACATGATTGTCGGAGACGGAGAAGAAGCTCCTAAGGGAGCGACCGTTGAGGTTCACTACTTGGGCGTGGAATTTGATTCCGGTGAGGAATTCGACAGCTCGTGGTCTCGCGGTCAAACCATCACGTTCCCGCTGAGTAACCTCATCGCTGGCTGGCAGCTGGGTATTCCCGGCATGAAGGTGGGCGGCCGTCGCAAGCTCGTATGCCCACCGCATTTGGCATATGGGCCTGCTGGCGGAGGACACCCACTCTCTGGCAAGACCCTCATTTTCGTGATTGACCTGGTGGGCATCGCCTAAGTCAACTCACGAGGGTCGTCCTGCCCGGTAACCTGGGCAGGTGAAAAGTTTTGATGAGCTCTACCGCGAATTAGTAGCGAGCAGTTCTGCCAGGCCCGAAGGCTCACGCACGGCAGAGCTATTAGAGGCCGGCGTACACACCATCGGTAAGAAGATCGTGGAAGAGGCAGCTGAGGTCTGGATGGCAGCTGAGCACGAGTCTAAGGAAGAGCTCGCAGTTGAGATTTCTCAACTGCTGTACCACCTGCAGGTCATGATGTTGGCCCGCGATATCAAACTGGAAGACGTATACCGCGCACTATGAGTGAACAAGTTCCACTCCGCATTGCAGTCCCGAATAAGGGCACGCTCTCGGAGTCAGCTGTCGAAATGTTGGTCGAAGCTGGTTACAAAGGCCGGGTTGACCCGCGCGCCCTTGTGGTGCCTGATGAGCGAAACAATGTCGAGTTCTATTACCTGCGTCCGCGTGACATCGCGACGTATGTGGGATCTGGAGCGCTCGACATTGGTATTACCGGGCGTGACCTCTTGCTCGATTCGACTTCGCCCGCTCGTGAAGTCTGTGCGCTCGATTTCGGCTACTCGACCTTTCGCTTCGCGGCCCCAGAAGCCATCGATGACATCGCGCAGCTAGCTGGTAAGCGTGTCGCGACCAGCTATGAGACGTTGGTCGACTCATTCTTGAAAGAGCGCGGGGTAGAGGCGTCTATCGTTCGCCTCGATGGAGCAGTCGAGTCGGCGGTCAAGCTCGGAGTCGCAGACGCCGTTGCAGACGTCGTGTCAACCGGTCGCACGCTGGCAGCTCAGGGACTGTCCATCTTTGGACCCGTGATCCTTGAATCAGAAGCAGTCTTGATTTCAGGCAGAGAAAATCCGTCTGGCCTCGAGACTGTCATCCAGAGGCTTCAGGGTGTTCTGGTCGCGCGCCAATACGTATTGATGGACTACGACTTACCCGCCAATCTTCTTGAGCAGGCGACAGCTATTTCGCCAGGCCTCGAATCACCCACCGTGTCGCCATTGCAGGATGCTGAGTGGGTTGCGGTGCGGGCGATGGTCCCTCGTGGCGACCAGCACGAGGTCATGGACAAGCTCTACGCCCTCGGCGCCAGGGCCATCCTGGTGTCGTCTATTCACGCGGCCAGGATTTAGTGTCCCTCGCAGTCCGCGTCATCCCGTGCCTGGATGTTGATTCAGGTCGGGTGGTTAAGGGTGTCAACTTCCTGGACCTGGAGGACCAGGGTGACCCGGTCGAGCTTGCAACGCTTTATGGCGCCCAAGGCGCCGACGAGGTTACCTTTCTGGACGTTACGGCCACTGTAGAAGGACGCGACACCACGTTTGATGTCGTGCGTCGCACTGCCGAAACGCTCTTTATTCCGCTCACCGTTGGAGGTGGCGTACGAAGTGTTGAGGACGTTGCCGAGCTTCTTCACTCTGGAGCAGACAAAGTGAGCGTCAATTCCGCTGCAATCAACAATCCGGACCTGATCGATCAGATTGCTCGCCACTTCGGCGACCAGGTGCTTGTTCTCTCTCTCGATGTAAAGCGCGCGGACAACACTCCTTCCGGGTTCGTGGTGACTACTCACGGTGGCCGCAAGGCCACTGACATTGACGCCCTCGACTGGGCGCGAGAAGTTACCCAGCGTGGGGCCGGCGAGATTTTGTTGAACTCGATCGACGCCGACGGTACAAAGAATGGCTTCGACCTGGAACTCATTGCCGCAGTGCGCGACGTGGCTGACGTTCCAATGATCGCCTCTGGCGGTGCAGGGGAGTTGGAGCACTTCGCTCCGGCGGTGCACGCGGGAGCGGATGCTGTCTTGGCAGCATCGGTCTTCCACACCAAGAAGTTCACAATCGCCCAAGTTAAGGAAGAATTGGCGAAATCGGGGGTGGTGGTGCGATGACAGCGAACGTTGAAGTACGGGGAAACGTCGACACGGATGTGCGTTTCAACGACCAAGGTCTCGTCCCTGTCATTGTCCAGGAGCGTGCGACTAAAGAAGTCTTGATGATGGCCTGGATGGACCAGGAGGCGATTAGGCGCACAATTTCAGAGGGACGTGTGACCTATTTTTCACGCTCTCGGGGTGAGTATTGGCGAAAAGGCGACACCAGCGGAAACGTTCAACACGCCCTGTCGTTGTCGATTGATTGTGATGGCGACACCCTGCTGCTTGAGGTGGAGCAGACTGGTCCTGCCTGTCACACCGGCTCGAAGACCTGTTTTGAGGCCGAGCACTAATGTCCGACACCTCGATTGAGCAATTTCTTTCAGCAGGCAAAAAACAGGCTGTGACGGCGGTAGTCCGCAGGCTCTTTGCAGACAGTGAGACCCCGATGGGGCTCTACCGAAAGCTCACCAACGGCACAGGGTCGTTCCTCTTGGAATCAGCAGATCAGGCGGGCAAATGGTCACGTTATTCGTTTATCGGAGTGGCAAGCCACGGAGTGCTTACCGAAGCTGACGGTGTGGCCGTGTGGGACGCGCTCGGCATGGATCACACTGAGGCCTTCGGTGGCCCGATTCCAGAGGCGCCGCTCGACGCTCTCGAAGTATTGACGAGTCGTTGGAACACTCCACACGCCGACGGCTTGCCGCCCTTTGCCGGCGGCCTCGTGGGCTACATCGGCTGGGATGCAGTACGTGAACTAGAAGACCTTCCCCAGCCGCCTGAGACAGTCCATGCTGTCCCCAGGTTGTCGATGGCGCTTGTTAAGGACCTTGCGGTGCTGGACCACCACACGTCTGAGGTTGTCCTGATAGCACTGGTCCACCGTGTCGATGAGGTCACCCAAAGCGACTATGACGATGCGATTGCACGCCTCGATGCCATGCATCAGCTGCTTCGTGAACCCACGGCGTCCACACTCTCCACCCGTCATGATCCAGAGCAGCTTGACGTGCCCTCGAACATGGACCAAGCAGCCTTCTACGACATGGTCGACAAGGCGAAGGTGCACATCAAAGACGGTGACGTCTTCCAGGTCGTCCTCTCCCAACGATTTGACCTAGACGTGAGTGCAACCCCGCTCGAGGTGTATCGAGTATTGCGCTCCCTCAACCCCAGTCCGTATATGTATCTTCTGGAGTCGAGAGATCCCGACGGTGTGCCGTTCCATGTCGTGGGCTCCTCACCAGAAGCGCTTGTGACGGTAAGAAACGACCGTGTGTATTCCCACCCCATCGCAGGGTCCAGGCCCCGCGGCACTGACCCAGACCACGACGCAGCAATCGCCGACGAACTGCTCGCCGATCAAAAAGAGCAAGCGGAGCACTTGATGCTCGTAGACCTCGCCAGAAACGACTTGTCACGTGTGTGTCGCTCAGGGTCGGTTGAAGTCACCGAGTTCATGCAGATCGAGCGATTTAGCCACATCATGCACTTGGTGAGCAGTGTTGAGGGCGACCTTGCTCCGGGAGCTTCTCCTGTGGATGTGTTTCGCGCGACATTCCCAGCGGGGACGCTCAGCGGCGCTCCCAAGCCACGTGCGTTGGAAATCATTGACGATCTTGAGCCGCATCGGCGAGGGGTCTATGGGGGAGTGGTCGGATACTTCTCCCATTCTGGTGATACCGACTTGGCGATTGCCATTCGTACTGTGTGGATGAGAAACGGTGTCGCCACGGTTCAAGCAGGTGCCGGAATAGTTGCTGATTCTGTCAGTGAGAGTGAGTACCTGGAAACCATCCATAAGTCTGCTGCTCCGATTCGCGCGGTCCTGGCTGCCAACGCCCTCGAAGCAGATCAGGCTTAAGCGGGCCATGGCTCGAGTGAGAACGTATGGCGCAATCATCGCCATCGTGCTTCTACTGTTCAGCCTCGCATCGCCCCTCTATTCGGTGTCGATTGATCAAGGCGGAACAGGGGTCCTCACTTGGTCTGAGCTTTCGGCTGCGAGCCTCAGCCTGGTGTTCGCTGCGTTAGCGGCCTGGGGTGCAACACTGCTCACCAGAGAGAGAAGTGTTCGAGTGTTTTCGGGCCTACAAACAGGCCTCGGCCTCACCGCCCTCGTGTTCTGGTTCGTTCAGGGCATCTCACCCACGGATGCAGCACTTCACGAGGCCGAGCGTGTCGTCGGGATCCAGGGTGTTGTCTCCTTGGCCGATCTCAGCGTCGTGCCCCACCCCGTGGCCATGGCGCTCGTAGCCGGCGTATGTATCGCAGTGGTTGCGTCAGGAACCGCAGGGATGATCTGGCCACAATCTGCAAAGAAGCGAATAACCAGGTTCGAGCGTGATGACACAGCAACAAGCGGTGAAATATGGGACCGACTCTCACACGGAGACGACCCGACAGCCCGTTAGACTAGACGCTACACACAGCCTTTGGAGGAGAACATGAGCGACCACATCGACCCTGGACACGGACATTCGCCTGCTGCATGGACGGCTGTCATCGTGATGTTGATTGGTCTTTCTGCCGGAACCCTTTTCTTCTTTGTGGGCATGTATACCCTTGTGTGGGTGTCGGCGGCAGTGACTGTTGTTGGCGCTCTTCTCGGTCCCATCCTTGCTGCCATGGGATATGGCGTGAGAGGGCCGAAGTACCAGCCCAAGGGCCACTAGGTGCTTGCCGACCTCCTAGAGGGAGCGCGTCTCGACGCTGAGCAACGCAGCCAGACCGTCCCTTATGAGGACCTCCTTCAGAGAATTAGCCACCAGGCTCCCGTAAAGCTCAATGCCACTCTTCGCGAGCGTCCCTTCGGACACGGTCTGCTCGCAGAAATAAAGCGCAAGAGCCCCTCAAAGGGGCATCTCGCAGAGATTCCAGATCCCATCGCACTCGCTCAGGCTTACGAAGCAGGTGGTGCGACAGCGATTAGCGTGCTCACCGAGTCACGAAAGTTTGGCGGATCGCTCGAAGACCTGGAAGCTGTGGCACAGGCAGTGTCGATTCCGGTGTTGCGGAAGGATTTCATCACCACCACTTACCAGGTGGCTGAAGCACGCGCGTTCGGAGCGGACTTGGTCTTGCTCATCATGGCAAGCCTCGATGATGAACTGGCAGCTTCTCTCCTCGCAGATGTGCGCTCGTTTGGAATGACCGCTCTCGTGGAAACACACAGCGAGGAAGAGGTTCTCAGAGCGGTAGCTCTTGGAGCCGATGTCATTGGGGTAAATGCTCGCGATCTCGCGACCTTCGAGCTGGATAAGGGCCTTTTTGGTCGACTCAGGCACCTCATCCCATCTGAGTCCGTAGCTATCGCAGAATCTGCGGTGGTCACTGTTGAGGATGTAGGTGCATACCGTGATCAAGGCGCTGATCTCGTTCTTGTGGGCGAAGCTCTCGTGACTGGGGATAGCCCTGAGGAACGCGTGAAAGAATTCCTATCGATATGACGAATCTTCGTGCTGAAGCTGGCCCCTATTTCGGCGAGTTCGGAGGGCGCTTTGTCCCCGAATCGCTGATTGCTGCTCTTGATGAACTTGACGCTGCCTACACCGCGGCCAAAAACGACCCCAGTTTCCAGGCAGAGCTCTTCGAGCTTCACCGCAGCTACACGGGACGGCCGTCGATTATCACCGAGGCTAAGAATTATTCGCAGTACTGCGGAGGCGCCCGTATCTTCCTCAAGAGGGAGGATTTGAACCACACCGGTAGCCACAAGATCAATAACGTCCTGGGCCAAGCTCTTCTGGCAAAGCGTATTGGTAAGACGCGTCTTATTGCCGAGACCGGCGCAGGCCAACACGGCGTTGCAACGGCAACTGCAGCAGCACTCTTAGGGCTTGAGTGCCTCGTCTACATGGGAGAAGTAGATACCGAGCGACAGGCTCTCAACGTCGCTCGTATGCGTCTGCTGGGTGCAGACGTTGTTGCCGTGAAGACTGGCTCTCGGACGCTCAAAGACGCCATTAACGATGCAATGCGTGACTGGGTGGCAAACGTCGAAAACACCCACTATCTGCTGGGCACAGTTGCCGGTCCACATCCTTTCCCCGTCATGGTCCGCGATTTCCATTCAGTAATTGGAGTCGAAGCCAGAGAGCAAATGCTCGAACTGACGGGCGCGCTGCCTACCGCTGTGACTGCATGCATCGGTGGAGGCTCAAACGCGATGGGTATCTTCCACGCCTTCTTGGACGACGCGGATGTTCGACTCGTGGGTTATGAAGCAGGCGGTGATGGCATCGACACACCACTTCACGCGGCAACGCTCGAGCGGGGTCGTCCGGGTGTGCTTCATGGGGCACGCTCCATGGTGTTGCAGGACGAAGACGGTCAGACAATCGAATCACACTCCATCTCCGCAGGTCTCGATTACCCGGGTGTGGGTCCGGAACATGCCTGGTTGCAGGCCATCGGGCGTACTGAATACGAAGCGGTGACCGATGACGAGGCGATGCAAGCACTTCGTCGCCTTTCCCACTCCGAGGGCATCATCCCGGCTATTGAGACAGCCCACGCACTGGCCGGCACAGAGCGCCTCGGCAAGGAACTAGGACCTGAGGCGAGCATTCTGGTGTCGTTGAGTGGTCGTGGCGATAAAGACATGGAGACAGCTGCTCGTTACTTCGGGCTGATGGGTGGCGCAGGTGAGTAGGCCCACTTTAAGTGAGCTCATTGCCTCGAAGCGCGATGCAGGCTCTGGAGTGGTAATTGGTTATCTTCCGCTTGGCTTTCCCGACGTGGCGACCTCAATTGAAGCGGCACGCGCGCTGATTGACGCTGGTATCGACGCTCTCGAGCTCGGAATTCCTTATTCAGACCCTGTGATGGATGGCCCGGTGATCGCTCAAGCGACCCAGACCGCCCTTGCCAACGGCTTCAAGCTCAAAGACGTATTCCCGGCCATTAGGGAAATCGCGCAGGGTAATGACACTCCTCTTGCGGTGATGACCTACTGGAACCCCGTGATGCAATACGGTGTTGAGCGTTTCACTAATGATTTGCTGGAGTCTGGCGCCACTGGACTCATCACCCCTGACCTCATCCCCGATGAGGCTGATGAGTGGTTGCAGGTGTCTGATCGACTCGGTGCAGAGAGGGTCTTTCTCGCGGCACCCTCCTCATCTGAGACTCGTCTTGCCAATACGGCGAGACACTCGTCGGGATTTGTCTACGCAGTGTCCACCATGGGTATTACCGGCACACGCGAAGACGTTGACCAAGCAGCACACTCTCTGGTGACCAGGCTGCGTGAGGCCGGTGCCCGCGACGTCTGTGTTGGTGTCGGCATATCGAGCGCCGAACACGTGCGAAATGTTTTGGAGTATGCCGACGGAGCCATTGTCGGGACAGCCCTGGTGCGTGCCTTGGGAGACGGGGGAGTGCCCGCTCTTCGCGAGCTAGCAGCCTCGTTAGTCACTGTCCACTAAGTCATCAGCGTTAACCTAGAGCCGCCTCAATTCGAATCGGAGTCGAACAGTCATGGATTTTGCCAGTATCCCCAGTCCGTCCGCAGAGTGGCGCGCCCTGGACATCGGAGCGTGGATTCGCTCACTTGGAGCCGATTGGTTCGGTCTCAACTTGAGCATCAATGCCTATGCATTGTTCATCCTTTTGGGAATTGGCCTGGCTGTCATCATCACTAACCGCCGCCTGACCAACCGTGGCGTCGAACCCTGGTTGATGATTGATCTTGCGTTGTGGGCGGTGCCGCTTGGCATCTTGGGGGGCCGTCTTTTCCACGTGATCACCCACCCCGCGGACTACTTCTATCCCGGTGCCGACTTCCTCCGTATTTTCTATGTTTGGGAGGGTGGACTGGCAATCTTTGGTGCGCTCGTCGGGGGTGGTATCGGCGCATACATCGCGACGCGAATTGCCGGGCTTCGCTTCTGGACCTTTGCGGACGCGCTGGCACCCGGTTTGTTGGTAGCCCAGGGCGTTGGACGACTCGGCAACTATTTCAACCAAGAGCTTTTCGGCCAGCCCACCGATCTGCCCTGGGGATTAGAAATCGATCCTGGAAACCGTGCAATTCCTGTGGGCTTGCCCGTGGACACACTCTTCCACCCCACCTTCGCCTACGAGATGTTCTGGAATTTCCTCGGCGCTATGGTCCTCGTTGCCCTCGGTAGGCGTCTGTCGCTGCAGTGGGGCCGTGTGTTCGCGCTCTACCTGGTCTGGTACGGCATCGGCCGGTTCTTCTTGGAAATGCTGCGTCTGGACGTGGCGGAGGTCATTTTCGGCCTCCGATCGAACCAGTGGGCTTCAGTTGCCGCAGTGGTGATTGGTGTCGTTGTCTTCATTTATCAGGCGAAGCGCCACCCGGGCCTTGAGCCATCGGCATACCTGCCCGGACGGGAGTGGGAACCCCCTGTTGCGCTAGACTCTGAGGAGCGTTATTGGCTTGATGAAATGAAGCAAGTTGAGCGCTCAGACGTCATGCAAGGTAAGGCAGCCACAAGCAGTCGAGCCGGTACCAAGAAGGCGTCGTCATAACTTCAGGCGGAATTCCGCTCCACTGTTAGCTGGGCCAACGTTGTCCCCACATTGACCGATTACGTGAGGACGGTGAGATGACTAAACCGGGTCCCTTCCAGCGCCATTCGGCGTTCCCAGAACCTACAGGCCTATACAACGCTGAGTACGAGCGCGATGCCTGTGGATTGGCCATGGTCGCGACCCTCCGCGGCACTCCCGGCCACGACATCGTTGACGGTGCCCTCCGCGCCCTTCGCAACCTCGAACACCGTGGTGCGGTCGGTTCTGACGCAGGTACCGGTGATGGTGCGGGAATCATCACGCAAATCCCAGACCGCTTCTTCCGCGAGTTGGTCGACTTTGACCTTCCTGGATCTGGCACTTACGCCGTGGGAATGGCGTTTCTCAGCGCAGAGGCAGGGGAGCGCTCCAGTGAAAAAGCAGCCGTCGAGAGCATTGTCGCTGAGGAAGGTCTCCAGGTGCTCGGATGGCGCGTGGTGCCCACCCGCGAGGAGGAAATTGGTGACCTCGCTCGAGAGACGATGCCGGTATTTGAGCAGCTCTTTGTCGCGGATCCCTCGCTTTCACGCACTGGAATCGATCTCGACCGTGTGACGTTCAGGGTGCGAAAGCGTGCCGAGCGTGAGCACGGTGTGTATTTCCCGTCCCTGTCTGCTCGCACCATGGTCTATAAGGGAATGGTCACCACTCTTCAGCTTGAACCGTTCTACCCAGATCTGTCAGACGAGCGGTTCGAGTCAACGCTGGCGCTCGTTCACTCCCGCTATTCGACGAACACGTTTCCGTCGTGGCCCCTGGCGCAGCCGTTCCGAATGCTGGCCCACAACGGTGAGATCAACACCATCCGCGCAAACCGTAACTGGATGCGCGCCCGCCAGTCGCAGCTTGAGTCCGAGCTGCTCGGAGACTTGAAGCCACTGTTCCCCATTGTGACCGACGGCGCGAGTGACTCAGCCTCGCTCGATGAGGTCGTCGAGTTGCTCGAACTGGGCGGCCGTTCATTGCCGCACGCGATCATGATGCTGGTTCCAGAAGCATGGGAAAACCAGCCAGACATGGATCCAGCGGTTCGCGATTTCTACCAGTACCACTCGCGGATGATGGAACCGTGGGATGGCCCAGCCGCCCTGGTATTCACGGATGGTGCACTCGTGGGTGCCACACTTGACCGAAACGGGCTTCGCCCTGGACGCTACGTCGTCACCAGTGACGGACTCATCATCCTGGGTAGTGAAATCGGCGTGCTCGACGTTGATCCGGCCAGTGTGGTTCGCAAGGGGCGTCTCCGCCCAGGTTCGATGCTCCTTGCTGACACGGTTCAAGGTCGCATCATCGAAGATCATGAACTGAAGTCTGAGCTTGCGCACATGCAGCCATGGGGCGAATGGGTGCGAGACGCTGAGATTCACCTGACGAAGCTTCCCGAGCGCGAACACATCATCGCGACTCCTGCGTCGATCACCAGGCGTCAGCGCACCTTCGGGTACACCGAGGAAGAAGTTCGAGTGTTGTTGACCCCAATGGGTCAAACTGGCGCGGAGCCACTTGGCGCAATGGGATCAGACACCCCGATCGCGGCAATTTCTAAGCGTCCACGGTTGCTCTTTGACTACTTTGCCCAACAGTTCGCACAGGTCACCAACCCCCCTCTGGACTCCATTCGGGAACAGGTTGTGACCTCGATGACGACGGGTCTTGGACCAGAGGGCAACATCCTCGAGCACGGCGCCGACCACGCGCATCAGGTCACTTTGGAATTTCCGATCATCGACAACGATGAATTGGCAAAGATTGGACACCTTCGCCAGGCCGACGGAGCTCCGGCCACTCACACACTTTCTGGCTTGTACTCCGTCAACAAGGGTGCAACAGGGCTGTCAGAGCGACTTGAGGCACTGTCAACCGAAGCAGAAGAGGCTGTAGATGACGGGGTCCAGTTCCTTATTCTGAGCGACCGTCACAGCAACCAAGAAAAAGCTCCGATTCCGTCATTGTTGTTGGTGTCGGCCATTCATCATCACCTCATTCGCGCGCACAAGCGAATGCGGGTCGGAATTGTTGTTGAAGCCGGTGATGTTCGCGAAGTTCACCACGCGGCGACACTCATTGGCTTCGGCGCCTCCGCAATCAACCCTTACCTCGCGATGGAGACCGTCGAGCAGCTTGCGCGTCACGGCGAAATCACCGGTGTTGAGCCAGAGAAGGCCGTGCGCAACGTCATCACCGCGCTGGGCAAGGGCGTGTTGAAGATCATGAGCAAGATTGGTATTTCTACCGTCGCGAGTTACGCAGGTTCACAGGCCTTTGAAGCAGTGGGCCTCTCTCAAGACTTCATCGACAGCTATTTCACGGGCACCACGAGCATCCTGGGTGGCGTCGGGCTCGAAATCATCGAAAAAGAAAACAGCGACCGACACGAGCTCGCCTACCCCAAAGAAGTCAACGCCAACCCGCATGAGCGGCTTCCTGTCGGCGGTGAATACCAATGGCGCCGCGAAGGTCCACCACACCTGTTCAACCCTGAGACGGTGTTCCACCTTCAGCACGCAACGCGCAACAAACGCTTCGATATCTTCCGTAAGTACACCAAGAGTGTTGATGACCAGTCGGAAGACTTGATGACCCTTCGCGGACTTTTCCGCTTGCGCACTGAGGATCGCACACCCATTTCAATTGACGAAGTGGAGCCGATCGAGTCAATCCTCAAGCGCTTTAACTCTGGCGCAATGAGCATGGGCGCGATCAGCCCAGAGATGCACGAGACACTCGCGGTGGCAATGAACCGCCTGGGCGCGCTCAGCAACACCGGTGAAGGTGGTGAGTCTGCCGACCGCCTGATGGACCCCGAGCGCCGTAGCCGTATTAAGCAAGTGGCGTCTGGTCGATTCGGCGTCACGAGCTTGTATTTGACCCACGCAACAGACATTCAAATCAAGATGGCCCAGGGAGCAAAGCCTGGCGAGGGCGGTCAGTTGCCCGCGGGAAAGGTGTATCCGTGGATTGCCAAGCTACGCCACGGAACACCCGGTGTCGGGTTGATTTCTCCACCTCCTCACCACGACATTTACTCGATTGAGGACTTGAAGCAGCTCATTTTTGACCTTAAGAGGGCAAACCCTGAGGCAAATATTCACGTGAAGCTTGTGAGCCAGTCGGGCATTGGTGCAGTTGCCGCTGGTGTTGCCAAAGCTAAAGCTGACGTGGTCTTGATTTCCGGTCACGACGGTGGAACGGGTGCCAGCCCCCTGAACTCGCTCAAGCATGCTGGTACGCCGTGGGAGATCGGTCTTGCTGAAGCGCAGCAAACCTTGATGCTCAACAACATGCGTGGTCGAGTGAACCTGCAGGTTGACGGTCAAATGAAGACAGGACGAGACGTCATCATTGCTGCGCTCCTCGGAGCAGAAGGCTACGGATTCGCCACCGCTCCGATGGTTGTCAGCGGCTGTATTTTGATGCGCGTGTGTCACCTCGACACCTGCCCTGTTGGGGTTGCAACGCAAAACCCAGAATTGCGTAAGCGCTTTACCGGAGAGCCTGAATTCGTGGAGACGTTCTTCGAATACATCGCTCAGGAGGTTCGCGAGTATCTTGCCGAACTTGGTTTCAGAAGCCTGGATGAGGCGATCGGTCAAGCTCATTTGCTGGACATCGACAAAGCTGTGTCCCACTGGAAGGCAGACGGACTCGATCTCGAGCCCATCCTTTCGGTCGACGCACTCAACACTGGTGCGGCAAACCGTAGGGCTGAAGGCCAGGACCACGAAGTTGAAGAACACTTCGACAACGAACTCATCAAGGCCTGCGCGCCTGCTCTTGAGCGCTCAGAAGCTGTCTCCGTCGAGATGAGCGTTCGTAACACTGAACGCGCTGTGGGAACAATGCTCGGCCACGAAGTGACCAAGCGATTTGGCGAGAGTGGTTTACCCACAGGAACAATCAGTGTGACTTTGAAGGGCACTGCTGGTCAATCCATGGGCGCGTTCATGCCAGGTGGCATCAAGTTGCGCCTGTGGGGTGACGCTAACGACTACGTCGGCAAGGGCCTCTCCGGCGGACAAATTGTGATCAGGCCTGCCGAGGGTAGTGTGTTCGCCCCGGAGCGAAACGTCATCGCTGGAAACGTCATTGGATACGGAGCCACCAGTGGAACCATGTTCATTGGGGGAGTAGTCGGAGAGCGCTTCCTGGTACGTAACTCGGGTGCCACTGCTGTTGTTGAAGGTGTGGGAGATCACGCACTGGAGTACATGACCGGTGGTTTGGCGGTAATTCTCGGTGAGACGGGGCGAAACGTTGCTGCCGGTATGTCGGGTGGAACTGCATACGTTTACCGCCTCCGCGAAGAACGGGTTAACAAGGAAGCCCTGAACAATAGGGAAGTAGAGCTTTCGGAGCTCGGCGCGAGTGACCGTGAAATCCTGAAGGACCTGTTGAAGCGCCACGTAGAGGAAACGGGATCACCGCTTGCATCACGTCTGCTTGACGAGGGCGACAGCGCACTCGACCAGTTCGTGCTGGTGACTCCCACCAATTACAAAGCCGTGATGCAGACCCGTGAGAAGGCTCTCGCGGAAGGCCTTGACCCCGACGGCGACGAAGTCTGGAGTCGTATCTTGGAGGTGACGGGTGGCTAATCCCAAAGGATTTATGGAAAACACCGAGAGGGAGCTTCCCCCTCGTCGCCCCGTTGAGGTGCGCATTGGAGATTGGCGTGAGGTCTACGGGCCACGCGACCCCGATGTGTTGAAGCGACAGGCTGGTCGCTGCATGGATTGCGGTGTCCCCTTTTGTCACCACGGCTGCCCGCTTGGCAACCTGATTCCTGAGTGGAATGACCTGGTTCGTCGTGGTGATGGCAAAGGTGCAATTGAGCGACTCCATGAAACCAACAACTTCCCCGAGTTCACCGGCAAGTTGTGTCCTGCGCCGTGTGAATCAGCGTGTGTGTTGGGAATTAATCAACCTGCCGTCACCATCAAACAGGTTGAGGCCTCGATCATCGAAACCGCTTGGTCCAACGGCTGGGTGGCCCCACTTCCTCCTTCGCGTCTTACCGACAAGACCGTCGCTGTCGTAGGAAGTGGACCCGCGGGGCTGGCAGCTGCCCAACAGCTCACCCGCGTCGGTCACACGGTTGCTGTGTTTGATCGAGATGACCGTATTGGTGGCCTTCTGCGCTACGGCATTCCAGACTTCAAGATGGAAAAGCACCACCTGGACCAGCGCCTTGCGCAAATGACTGCTGAGGGCACGCGTTTTCGTGCCGGTGTCACCATTGGCGCCGACATCACCTGGTCTGACTTGGTCGAGCGCTATGACGCTGTAGTCGTTGCTACTGGCGCTCCCACGCCCCGGGATCTTCAGATTCCAGGGCGCGATTTGCTCGGTGTTCACTACGCGATGGACTACCTGGTTCCCGCCAACAAGGTTCAGGCGGGGGATAACCCTGAGGGAGCAATAAGCGCCGAGGGAAAGCACGTCGTGATTTTGGGCGGCGGCGATACCGGTGCGGACTGTATCGGAACAGCGCATCGTCAACACGCTGCGAGTGTGACGACTCTCGCAATTGGATACCAGCCTCCAACTGAGCGACCTGACAGCCAGCCATGGCCCATGACCCCCACGGTCTTTGAGGTTCAATCTGCCCATGAAGAGGGCGGTACCCGGGAATATCTGGCCTCCACTGTTGAATTCGTCGGTAACGACGCGGGAGAAGTTGTGGGTCTCAAGGTCGCTGAAACCGAGTATCGAGATGGGGGGCGATTCCCCAAGCCCGGAACCGAGCACGTGATCCCCGCTGATTTGGTGTTGCTCTCACTTGGATTCACGGGCCCCGAGTACTCCGTCCTCAACGAACAGCTCGGTGTCGCACTGGACGAGCGCGGCAACTTGATGCGCGAGGACGACTTCTCTACCAGTGTTCCTGGGGTCTTTGTGGCCGGCGACGCGGGACGAGGAGCGTCCCTGATCGTCTGGGCTATAGCTGAAGGTCGCGCCGTCGCACACGAGGTGGACAAATTCCTTCAGGGTGAGACCGATTTGCCTTCGCCCGTGCGTGCATCTGACCAACCCATTTCTGTCTAGGCTAGAAACCGAATATCCGCCCTCTCTCAATCGGAGTTTTCATGCGTCGTGCCAAAATCGTGGCAACCCTCGGACCTGCTTGTAGCTCATATGACCAGCTGCGCGCGTTGATTGATGCGGGGGTTAATATCGCCCGCATCAACATGTCACACGGCAGTTACGAGGTGCACGAAGAGACATACAACAACCTCAAGAGAGCGGCGGCCGATGCGGGCAAGCCAGTAGGTGTTCTCGCTGACCTCCAGGGTCCCAAGATTCGCTTGGAGAAGTTCGAAAACGGTCCACACCTTCTTGAGCCCGGAGACATCTTCAAGATCACAGTCGAGGACACCCCAGGCACCAAAGAGCTCGTGGGAACCACCTTCAAAGGGCTGGTAGGCGATGTTGAGCCAGGTGACACTCTTTTAGTCGACGACGGCAAGGTTCGTCTGGAAGCAGTGAGTAAGGACGCCACCACCGTCACCACCAAGGTCGTCGTCGGGGGAATGGTCTCCAACAACAAAGGAATCAACCTTCCCGGCGTAGCGGTGTCCGTCCCTGCGCTCAGTGAAAAGGATGAGGACGACCTGCGGTGGGCCCTCAAGCTCGGCGTTGACTACATTGCCTTGAGCTTCGTGCGTAACGCAGAAGACGTTATTCGCGTCCGGGAAATCATGGCTGAGGAGGGAATCTCGAAGCCTGTGATCGCAAAGGTCGAGAAGCCCCAAGCCGTGGACGCCCTCGAGGGCATCGTCGACTCGTTTGACGGAATCATGGTTGCTCGAGGTGACCTGGGCGTTGAATTGCCACCCGAGCAGGTCCCCATCGTTCAGAAGAAGGCTGTGGAGTTCGCACGTCGCTGGGCAAAGCCCGTCATCGTGGCGACGCAGATGTTGGAGTCAATGATCTCTAGCCCTGTTCCCACTCGCGCAGAAGTATCCGACGTCGCAAACGCCGTGTTGGACGGTGCAGACGCGGTGATGCTCAGTGGTGAAACCAGCGTGGGCCAGTACCCCATTCAGACCGTTGAAATCATGGCCCGCATCCTTGAATCGACCGAAGAGCAGGGTGCAGACCGCATTCCGCCTCTTGGAACCAAGCCTCGCACACAGGGCGGCGCGATGACGCTGGCCGCGGTAGAGGTCGCGGAGTTCGTAGAGGCCAAATTCATCTGTATCTTCACCGAATCTGGCGATTCGGCCCGCAGAATGTCTCGTCTTCGCTCCTTAATTCCGATGCTGGCCTTTACTCCCGACGAAGCCATTAGGCGTCGCATGTCGCTGACCTGGGGTATCCAGTCTTGCCTCGTTGAGCGTGTGCAGCACACTGACGAGATGTACCACCAGGTCGACGACTACCTGCTAGGAAACAAACTTGCGAAAGACGGCGACAAGGTCGTGGTGATTTCGGGTTCCCCTCCAGGGGTTCCTGGAAGCACCAACGACGTGCGCGTGCACGTCGTGGGCCACGCCTCCGATGGCGTCGCGCCTGCCTGGCAGAACAAGTAATTCAGTTTGTGCCGGATGTGGGATTTGAACCCACACGCCCTCTCGGACAAAGCATTTTGAGTGCTCCGCGTCTGCCATTCCGCCAATCCGGCTTGTCTAAGCGATGACATAGAAACAGTACCGTAGGCTCGAGCCGTGACTGACACTCCGAGCGCAAAAACTGAACGTACCGTCGTCGTCGCCGAAGACGAGTCTCTCATCCGCCTCGACGTTGTCGAAACGTTGCGCGACCACGGGTTTAACGTCATTGGCGAAGCGCCAGATGGTGAGAAAGCGGTGGAGTTGGTTCGCGAGCTCAGACCAGATCTCGTCGTGATGGATGTAAAGATGCCGTTGATGGATGGCATCAGTGCCGCAGAAATTATCAACAAGGAAGCACTGGCGCCTGTTGTGCTGCTCACTGCATTTAGCCAGAGGGAACTCGTCGAGCGGGCGAGTGAGGCCGGCGCTCTTGCGTACGTAGTGAAGCCTTTCGGCCCCAATGATCTAATTCCCGCTATCGAGATTGCGTTGAGTCGCTACCAACAGCTCACTGCTCTTGCTGAGGAGGTAAGCGATCTGGCCGAGCGTCTCGAGAGCCGGAAGATCCTCGACCGCGCAAAGGGAATACTTAATAACGCAATGGGGTTGACCGAACCGGAGGCTTTCCGCTGGATTCAAAAGGCGTCTATGGACCGTCGACTCACCATGCGGGAGGTGGCTGAGACCATCATCGACCAGCTCGCGGAGAAGGCCGACAACCCCGACATTTAAGTCTGTGGGGCCTCTTTGAGGAAATTGGTCATACGAACCGTTGACAGCCGGCGTCCTTGTTCGTCGGTCATCACGATTTCGTGGGTGCACAGTGTCCTACCCAGTACAAGAGCACGGCATGTCGCGGTTACGAGCCCGTCACTGACCGAGCGAGAGTGGGTGGCGTTGATCTCAATGCCCACAGCAATGCGTCCGGGACCCGCATGGATTGCTGAGGATAAAGAACCAAGGGATTCACCCAACACCACGTGAGCGCCTCCGTGAAGCAGTCCGATCACCTGGCGGTTGCCTTCAACCGGCATCGTCGCAATCGACTCTTCGGCGGAGAGCTTGATGAAGTTAATCTCCATCTTCTGGGTGAGCTGCCCGCCTTTAGTCTCGATCAGACGCGCAACTAGCTCGGGGTCAAGATCGTCGGGGAAGGTGGTCATCTGGCCCTCAATATCGAATGGTCAGCGGTTAGGCTGGGGGAGTGACGGACGCTCAAAAGCCTACTCTGATGCTGATCGATGGTCACTCGTTGGCCTTCCGCGCTTTTTATGCCCTCCCTGTGGACAGCTTTGTCACCCCAGATGGCCAGCACACCAACGCGATTCACGGCTTCCTGTCCATGTTGTTATCGCTACTCAAGAACGAGAAGCCGACTCACCTCGCAGTGGCCTTCGATATCTCCCGATTCTCCTTTAGAACCAGGATTTATCCCGAGTACAAGGGCACAAGGGGTGAAACGCCCCCCGAATTCATTGGCCAGGTACCACTGCTTCAAGACGCACTCCATGCGATGGGTGTCACCACGCTCACCAAGGAAGACTATGAAGCAGACGACATCATCGCCACACTCTCCTCTCGCGGTGCTGAGGCTGGCTATGACGTCCTCGTTGTCTCTGGTGACCGAGACACCTTCCAACTCGTCACCGACAAGGTCACCGTGTTGTATCCCAGTGCACGCGGCGTAAGTGAACTCAAGCGATACACGCCGGAAGCAGTGGAGGAGCGTTACGGAATACCTCCCGAGCGCTATCCCGATGTTGCTGCTCTGGTGGGTGAAACCTCTGACAACCTCATCGGAGTCGACAAGGTTGGCGAAAAGACCGCCGTCAAGTGGATTAACCAATTTGGCTCGCTAGACGAAGTCCTAGCCCACGCAGATGAAATCACGGGTGTGGTCGGCCAGAACCTTCGCGATCAAAAAGATCGCGCGCTCAGAAACCGAGAGTTAAACGCCTTGGTCAGAGATGTCGAACTCCCGGTGGAGGTATCGGACCTCGAGCGAGGCGCCATTGATGTCGAGGCGGTGCGCAACGTATTTGGCTCACTGCGTTTTCGGACCCTGACCGAGCGCGTCGTGGCGCTAGCCGGAGAAAGCGGCCAAGTTGTGGCTCCCGTTGAGCGCAGCGTTGACGTCCCGGCGGTTAGAAACCTTCTCGACGAAGAGCTCGCAGTCTGGCTGTCGAAACATCAGGGAGACATTGGGGTCGTCCCCTTTGCGACATCGACCGGTCTCCAGGTTGCCATCGCCTCCGATAGCGATGTGGTCGTGGTCACAGATACTCCTGGCAGCAAAGACGCTGATCCCCTGAAACACGCCTTTGAAGAAAGTGCTCACAACTGGCTATTTGTCGCGGCAAAGGCTGACCTTCACGTTCTTGGGGAGCACGGATGGCCGATTCCGGAAGTAGCAGGAGACTTACAGCTTGCGCGCTGGCTTGAGAATCCAGGGCGAAAAGTGGGCTCTCTTGACGACATCGTGACTCATTACCTCGGCGAAAGTATCTCCTCAGATTCCGCGCTTATTCCCGCCGAAGACGACCCTGCACAGGCGCAGCAGGCCTGGTGGCTACGACGCGTCTACCCATTGGTAGTAGACGCAATACCCGATGCGCAACGGAACATCATGGGCTCCATTGAGCTTCCGCTGTTACCCGTGTTACTGGAGATGGAACGACTTGGAATATCCTCCGATACGTCTTCTCTCGACCGCTTGGAGCATTCTCTGGCTTCCCAAGAGGCGGCCTTCCAGGAGCAAGCTTTCGCTGCCATCGGCCATGAGGTGAATCTGGGATCGCCGAAACAATTGCAGACGGTTCTCTTCGACGAACTCTCCATGCCAAAAACTAGGCAGACAAAGACTGGTTACTCGACTGACCAGCAGGCGCTATCAGATCTCCAGAAGAGCAATCCTCACCCCTTCCTTGACGCACTGCTTGGACACCGCGATCAGTCCAAGCTGCGTCAAATTGTTGAAGGTTTGCGCAAATCAGTCGGGACAGATGGTCGCATTCACACAACTTTTGACCAGACAGGCACCAGCACAGGACGACTGTCATCATTGGACCCAAACCTTCAGAACATTCCGGCTCGCACCGAGGTAGGTCATCAAATTCGCGCCACGTTTGTCGCGGCAGAAGGATATGAAGGCCTTCTCACCGCCGACTACTCGCAGATCGAGATGCGCATCATGGCGCACTTTTCTGGCGATGAGGCCCTGATTGAGGCGTTTAAGCGCGGTGAGGATCTCCACCAGTACGTTGGCAGCCAGGTGTTTGAGGTGGAGCCGGAGTCAGTAACGCCGGAGCAGCGCACGAAGGTGAAAGCCATGAGTTATGGCCTTGCTTACGGTCTCTCGGCGTACGGGCTGGCCAAACAGCTCTCGATTGAGCCCAGTGAAGCCAAGAACCTCATGGCTGACTACTTCACCCGTTTCGGCAAGGTTCGAGAATATCTGCGTGATGTTGTCGAGCAGGCCCGGACCAATGGTTATACGGAGACTCTCTTTGGACGCAGGCGTCCCTTCCCAGAGCTGAACTCACCGAACCGGATAGCCCGAGAGGCCGCAGAGCGTGCTGCGCTGAATGCGCCGATGCAGGGAACTGCGGCCGACATCATGAAACGAGCAATGATCACCATCGCGGAGCGGATACATGACGAAGGGCTTAGCTCGCGCATGCTCCTCCAAGTCCACGACGAACTGGTATTCGAAGTGAGCCCAGGGGAGCGCAGTGCCCTTGAAGACATAGTGGTGCACGAGATGTCCCACGCCGCAGAGCTCAAAGTTCCGTTGGATGTCCAGGTTGGCTTTGGAGCGAACTGGGACGACGCGGCGCACTAAGAATTGTGTCGTAGGGCGTGGCGGGGCTACACTGAAGGGTCGCCCGCCGGGCGGCTTTTACCATGTCCACTGGCATCCCAGCCGGGTTGCCCTGATTTGATTAGCCCATCGGAGTATTAACCGTATGACACCCGCCGCGACCAAAGGCCCTAAGCAAGTAGCAGTCAACGATATTGGCAGCGCAGAAGACTTCCTGGCCGAGGTCGAAAAGACTCTTAAGTTCTTCAACGACGGAGACCTCATCGAGGGAACTGTTGTAAAAATCGACCGCGACGAGGTTCTCCTCGACGTCGGATACAAGACTGAGGGCGTAATTCCCTCTCGCGAGCTTTCCATCAAGCACGACATCGACCCCAATGAGGTCGTCAGTGTTGGTGACCCTGTAGAGGCACTCGTCCTCCAGAAGGAAGACAAAGAAGGCCGTCTCATCCTCTCCAAGAAGCGTGCACAGTACGAGCGCGCTTGGGGCGACGTTGAGAAGATCAAGGAAGCTGACGGCCTTGTCACTGGTTCCGTCATCGAGGTTGTCAAGGGTGGTTTGATTGTTGACATCGGACTTCGCGGCTTCCTTCCCGCATCGTTGATCGAGCTTCGCCGCGTTCGCGACCTCACCCCTTACCTGGGTCAGGAGATTGAAGCGAAGATTCTTGAACTCGACAAAAACCGCAACAACGTGGTGCTCTCTCGCCGCGCTCTCCTTGAGCAGAGCCAGAGCGAAACCCGCAGCAGCTTCTTGAACAACCTCGAGAAGGGTCAAATCCGCAAGGGTGTTGTTTCCTCAATCGTGAATTTCGGTGCATTCGTTGACCTTGGCGGTGTGGACGGCCTCGTTCACGTGTCCGAGCTCAGCTGGAAGCACATCGAGCATGCCAGCGAGGTAGTCGAGGTCGGCCAGGAAGTAACCGTTGAGGTACTCGAGGTTGACATGGACCGTGAGCGCGTTTCACTCTCGCTCAAGGCCACTCAGGAAGACCCATGGCAGGCATTTGCTCGCACCCACGCGATCGGTCAGATTGCACCGGGTAACGTCACCAAGCTCGTACCTTTCGGTGCGTTCGTACGCGTGGCAGATGGCATCGAAGGCCTGGTTCACATCTCCGAGTTGTCGGACAAGCACATCGACCTTGCCGAGCAGGTCGTCTCCGCATCGCAGCAGGTCTTTGTCAAGATCATTGACATCGACCTCGAGCGTCGCCGCATTTCGCTCTCGCTCAAGCAGGCCAATGAGGGTGTTGACCCCAACGGCACTGACTTTGACCCTGCACTCTATGGAATGCACGGTGAGTACGACGAGGCTGGCAACTACGTGTACCCAGAAGGCTTCAACTCCGAGACGGGTGAATGGCTTGAAGGTTTCGACGAGCAGCGTGCCGAGTGGGAGCGTAACTACGCAGCCGCTCAGACCCGCTGGGAAGCACACAAGAAGCAGGTTGCAGACATGGCCGCACTGGTCATCGAGCCTGTTGAAGGTGCTGAGTCCCACGACGACTCCATGGCCTCGGTCAACACCGAGCCCGAGAGCGCCGGAACACTCGCTGATGATGAGTCGCTCGCGGCACTTCGCGAGAAGCTCCAGGGTTCCACCGAAGAGTAATTAACCCCTAGAGGGGATACACCAGTGACGGTTGTCGCATTGACCGGCGGGATTGCTGCCGGCAAGACAACCGTCACTGATGTCTTTCGGGCAAAAGGCATCACGGTGATTGACGCCGATCTGATTGCCCGTGAGGCAGTCGCGCCTGGTACCCCCGCCCTCACAGAGGTGGTTAAGCGGTTTGGCGCTGAGGTTCTTCACCAAGACGGGAGCCTCGACAGGCAAGCACTCGCCGAAGTGGTGTTTGGGGACGATCAAGCTCGCGCAGACCTCAATGCGATCGTGCATCCCGAGGTATGGCGTCTCTCACGCGAACAATTTGCCACCCATGAGACTCAACACCCCTCAGTTCCCCTCGTGTATGCAGTTCCTCTGCTGGCAGAGAGTGGACGCACCGAGGAATTTGACGCGGTTATTGTGATTGACGCACCCGCATCGCAGCGCGTTTCGCGGCTCGTCGAGTATCGAAACATGGGCGAGGACGAGGCCCGGTCACGAGTCAGTGCACAGGTGAGCGACGAAGTGCGTCGCAAGATCGCCGATGTTGTGCTTGATTCTTCGGTGAGCCCCGAAGAGACCGCGAAATCAGCGGCCGACCTCGCTGACGCGTTAGTCGCCGCCTGGCCAAACGAGTTGAACTCGCTTCCCACTCGGTTCTAACCATCGCCCACTAGCGTGGAAGGGTGGAACCCACTCGATCCGTCACCCCTTTTCAGGTCGTCAGTGACTATCAGCCCAGCGGGGACCAGCCACGAGCGCTCGATCAGCTCGAAGCGAAGATTAGGGCGGGAGAGACTGATGTCGCCCTTCTGGGTGCCACAGGAACCGGAAAGACGGCGACTACGGCCTGGTTGATCGAGAGGCTTCAGAGGCCCACCCTGGTGATGGCACACAACAAGACACTTGCCGCCCAGTTCGCCAATGAACTTCGTGAGTTATTTCCTCACAACGCAGTTGAATACTTTGTTTCCTACTACGACTATTACCAACCCGAGGCATATGTCCCTCAAACAGACACCTTCATTGAGAAGGACTCATCCATCAACGCTGAAGTCGAACGCCTTCGCCACTCGACTACCAACGCACTTCTGTCGAGACGCGATGTCATCGTCGTGTCTACCGTCTCGTGCATTTACGGTCTGGGAGCAGCCGAGGAGTACTTAGAGGCGATGTTGGCGCTCCAGGTCGGTCAGCGGATCCGACGGGAGGACCTGGCTCGAGCATTCGTGGGCATGCAGTACCAACGAAACGATGTCGCATTCTTGCGCGGAACATTCCGAGTGCGAGGCGACACCGTCGAAATCATCCCGGTGTATGAGGAATATGCGATTCGCATCGAGCTCTTTGGGGATGAAATCGAGTCGCTCACCCAACTGCACCCGCTCACGGGGGAGGTCTTGAACGACCTAGATAGCGTCTCCGTGTTTCCAGCCACCCACTACGCAGCCAGCACCGACACGATGAAACGCGCCGTGGTCGATATCAAGGCCGAGCTTGAAGAGCGCGTTGCGTGGTTCGAAAAGCAAGGGAAGCTTCTTGAAGCCCAGCGCATTCGCATGCGCACAACCTATGACCTCGAAATGATGGAGCAGATTGGGTTCTGCAGCGGCATCGAGAACTATTCCCGCCATATCGACGGTCGAAAGGAAGGGGAGCCTCCGCACTGTCTCTTGGACTATTTCCCCGAAGACTTCCTCACCGTCATTGATGAGTCTCACGTCACCGTCCCTCAAATCGGCGGAATGTTTGAAGGCGACGCCTCAAGAAAGCGAACACTTGTCGAGCACGGTTTCCGACTTCCCAGCGCCATGGACAACCGTCCTCTGCGCTTCGACGAGTTCCTCGAGCGCACAGGACAGCGGATGTACCTCTCGGCCACGCCTGGCACATACGAGAAGGAACACTGCGACGAAATGGTTGAGCAAATCATTCGGCCGACTGGTCTCGTGGACCCTCAGGTCATCGTGAAGCCTGCCGCCGGGCAAATTGACGATTTGCTCGAGCAAGTGCGCATTCGCACGAAGAAGAACGAACGAGTCCTCGTCACCACCTTGACAAAGAAGATGGCCGAGGATTTGACCGACTATCTCGATGAAGCAGGAGTAAAGGTCCGTTACCTCCACTCCGACGTTGACACCCTTAAGCGAGTGGAGCTCCTGACTGAGCTTCGTGCGGGTGTCTACGACGTTCTTGTCGGCATCAACCTTTTACGAGAAGGACTCGACCTTCCCGAAGTGTCGCTCGTCGCGATTCTCGACGCGGACAAGGAAGGCTTCCTGCGCTCCCAGACTTCGCTGATTCAAACGATCGGTCGTGCAGCGAGAAACGTGTCGGGTGAGGTTCATATGTACGCGAACCAGATGACGGATTCGATGAAGCGCGCAATCGATGAGACAAACCGCCGTCGTGAAATTCAAGTGGCGTACAACACTGAAAACGGCATCGACCCCCAGCCACTTCGCAAGAGGATTGGTGACATCACAGACGTCTTGGCACGCGAGAAAGCCGACACCGAAGAGCTTCTTGGGTCTGCGAACAAGTCATCCGACATCCCCGTCATGCGGGTGGGCGCCGGAGAAGACGAGTTGGCAGAGTTGATCCGACAGCTCACGGAGCAGATGATGCAAGCTTCTGCTGAGCTGAAGTTCGAGCTTGCTGCCCGGCTCCGCGATGAACTAGTAGAGCTCAAGCGAGAGTTACGTCAACTCAACGAACACCGGGCTCGCTGAGCATCCTGGCAGGTCTCGCCTCTTAGACTAAAGCGTGCCTATCGAGAAGCCCCGGACCGATTCCGTCTTGACCGTTAAGGGTGCCAGGGTCCACAACCTTCAAGACGTCGACCTCACGATTCCTCGAGATTCTCTCGTCGTATTCACAGGGCTTTCCGGCTCTGGCAAGTCCTCGATGGCGTTCGACACCATTTTTGCGGAGGGCCAACGACGCTACGTGGAAAGTCTCTCGGCCTACGCAAGGCAGTTTCTTGGACAAGTCGATCGACCCGACGTTGACTTTATTGAGGGCTTAAGCCCGGCGGTTTCGATTGACCAGAAGTCCACCAACCGCAACCCGCGCTCCACGGTGGGAACCATCACCGAGATTCACGACTACATGCGCTTGCTCTGGGCCCGAACCGGGCAACCTCACTGCACCGAGTGTGGTGAACCGATTGTACGACAGACTGTGCAACAGATGGCAGATTCGCTGCTGGAGTTGCCCGAGGGGGAGAGGTTCCAAATTCTCGCCCCGATCGTCAGTCAGCGAAAAGGTGAGTTTGTCGACCTGATGGGTGGTCTTGTCACCAGCGGCTATTCCCGGGCCGTAGTAGACGGCGAACTGATTCAGCTGTCCAAGCCCCCGAAGTTGGCCAAGACGAAAAAACATGACATTGACGTGGTCGTAGATCGCCTCGTCATCGGAGACGATATCTCCGGACGCCTGGTGGATTCCTTGGAAACTGCACTTGGCCTCGCCAACGGAGTGATCAAGATTCAATTGGTGGATCGCGAAGGACCAGAAGCCACCCTTTTGAAGAGTGAACACCTCAGCTGTCCCAACGGTCACGCTGTCCGCTTGACTGAGGTCGAGCCTCGAACCTTCTCGTTCAATTCCCCATTTGGTGCCTGTGCCACCTGTTCGGGACTCGGTTTCAGCATGGCAGTAGACCCCGACATGGTCATCGGCGACGCCTCCCTGTCAATTGCCGACGGTGCAATCCTGCCGTGGACCCAATCGGGGAAGGGCCTCTACGGCTATTTCAAGAACCTCTTGGGCGGGCTGTCCCAAGACCTCGACTTCTCGCTCAACACCCCCTGGCAAGACTTGGATGAAGAAGTGCGCCAGGCGGTACTCCACGGCAACAACTTCGAAGTAGTCGTGAAGTGGCGAAACCGCTACGGACGAGACGTTAAGTATTCGACTGGCTTCGAGGGCGTACTGCCCTATATCGAACGCAAATACAACGAAACCGAGTCGGAGTGGTCTAAGCAGCGCTACGCAGAATACCTTCGAGAGATTCCCTGTTCTGCGTGCGGAGGGCAGCGCTTAAAACCGGAAGTCTTGGCGATTACGGTGTCCGGCCGGTCCATCTCAGAAGTATCCGACATGAGCCTCCAGGACTCATATGCCTTCATCACTGCACTGGATGTGTCAGAGCGTGACGCCCAGATTGCCGCCCCGATTCTGCGGGAGATCACTGCGCGCCTTAACTTCCTGCTCGAGGTGGGACTTGGTTACCTGACTCTCTCGCGGGCCGCCGGAAGTCTCAGTGGAGGAGAGGCTCAACGAATCCGCCTTGCGACCCAGATCGGATCGGGACTGACCGGCGTGCTCTACGTCCTCGACGAACCAAGCATTGGATTGCACCAGCGCGATAACAGGCGCCTAATTGACACCTTGGTGAAACTCAGGGACCTGGGCAACACCCTGATTGTGGTCGAACACGACGAAGAGACCATTAGGACCGCCGATTGGTTGGTGGATATCGGACCCGGTGCGGGCGAACACGGCGGTCGAATCGTCCATTCCGGCCCCGTAGCGTCGCTGAATAAGGCGAAAGAATCGATTACCGCTCAGTACTTGTCGGGTGATCTCGCGATTGTGAGTGAGCGGGAGGTGCGGCCCATCGATCCCGAGCGCACCATCACCGTGGTGGGTGCCAAAGAAAACAACCTCAAAGACATCGACGTGACTTTCCCCCTGGGGGTTCTCACCGCAGTGACCGGCGTCAGCGGCTCGGGCAAGTCCTCCCTGGTCAACGACATTTTGTACCGCTCCCTAGCGAATCGTCTCAACCGCGCTAAGCACGTTCCCGGCAAACACACCCGGATTGAAAATGTTGAACTCCTCGACAAAATCGTGCACGTGGACCAGGCACCCATTGGGCGAACTCCACGATCGAACCCAGCGACATACACCGGAGTGTTCGACAAAATTCGCGCACTTTTTGCCGAGACCCCCGAGTCAAAGATGCGGGGTTACCAACAGGGTCGCTTCAGCTTCAACGTCAAGGGCGGTCGCTGCGAGAACTGCTCAGGTGATGGAACCATCACCATCGAGATGAACTTCTTGCCTGACGTGTACGTCCCCTGTGAGGTGTGCCACGGAGCGAGATATAACCGGGAGACTTTGCAGGTTCACTACAAGGGCAAGACGATTGCTGATGTCCTTGACATGCCCATCGAGGAAGCAACCGAGTTCTTCGAACCCATCGGTGGCATTCACAGGTACTTAAAGACTCTGGTAGATGTCGGCCTTGGATACGTACGCTTGGGGCAATCCGCGACGACCCTCTCGGGCGGTGAAGCCCAGCGCGTCAAACTCGCGACGGAACTGCAGAAACGCTCAACGGGACGCACGATTTACGTCCTCGACGAGCCGACTACGGGCCTTCACTTCCACGACGTGAAAAAGCTTCTCGACGTACTCCAGGGTCTTGTGGATAAGGGCAACAGCGTCGTCGTGATTGAACACAACCTGGATGTCATCCGCTCAGCGGACTGGATCATTGACCTTGGTCCTGACGGCGGAGCCGGTGGTGGAACTCTCGTCACAGAGGGAACACCCCTCGACGTCTCTCGGCACCCTGAGTCTTATACCGGCGCTTTCCTCAAAGAGCTTTTGGAGAGCTAAGTGACTGGCGTTCCCTCCTGGCGTCCGGCCACGAGCGATATCCCGACACAACCTGGCGTGTATCGCTTCTACGACGCGCGTGGACGGGTGCTCTATGTCGGAAAGGCCAAGAACCTCCGCAACAGACTCACGTCCTATTTTGTGAAGCCAGAGCGACTCATCGAGCGCACGAGACGGATGGTTCAAACGGCCAGGACCGTTGACTGGACCGTCGTGCAGACTGAACGAGCTGCCCTTCAGCTGGAATATGCATGGATTAAGGAATTTCAGCCCGAATTCAACATTCGCTTTCGCGATGACAAGTCTTATCCGTACCTGGTGGTCACCGTCAACGATGAGATTCCTCGGGTTTTCCTCTCTCGTCGAAAAGACATCAAGGGGGCGAAGTATTTTGGCCCTTTCCAGAACTCCTGGGCGCTTCGTGACACACTCTCCACCTTGTTGAAAGCGTTTCCGGTGCGGTCGTGCACTCAAGGGGTTTATCAAAAGGCTAAGAAACAGGCTCGGCCTTGCCTCCTGGGCGACATCGGCAAGTGCGCAGCACCCTGCGTGGATCGCATCACCCCTGCCGACCACAAGGCCTTGGCACTTGGTCTTGCAAGCTTTATGGACGGGAGAGACGAGACGGTTCTCGACCGGCTTCGCTACGACATGGTCGAATCAGCAGAGCGCCTCGATTTCGAACGCGCAGCAAAATTACGAGACCGTATTGAGGCGATCGACACCATCATGATCAAGAACACCATGGTGCTCGAGGATCGCGTTGATGCCGACATTTTTGGGATTGCAAGCGACGAACTTCACGCTGCCGCTCATGTCTTCAGAGTGCGTGGCGGCCGAATTCGTCAGGCCAGAGGATGGGTGGTGGATATCGACCACCAACCGAGCCGCTCTGAACTCGTTGAATTGATCCTGCGTGACGGCTTCGACTCGCAATTCCCTCCTGCAAGAACGGTGATTGTCCCTGAGCTGCCCCACGATGTCGATATCTGGGAAGAGCGCCTTGCAGAGCTAAGATCTGGAGCGGGTGAGAAGGGTCGCGTGGAAGTGCGAAAGGCCAAGAGGGGCGACCTCGCGACTCTTGCTGATACGGTCCGAATCAACGCCGGTCAAACGCTGCAAAGCTACCTTTCGAAGCGCCAAACCGATGTCGTTGCCCGCACGGCAGCCCTTGCAGAACTCGCTGACTCCCTCGGCCTTGATGAAGCTCCTCTTCGGATCGAATGCTTTGACGTGTCGCATCTGGGCGGCGAGAACGCCGTGGCCTCGATGGTCGTGTTTGAAGACGGTATTCCTCGCCGCGAGCACTACCGAAAGTTTTCGCTCGACAGCCCGCGAGACGACACTGAGGCAATCTATGAGGTTATTTCTCGTCGCGCGAAGCGTCTCCTCGGCGCCGAAGAAGATTCAGACGCCAAAGACGATAAGAGCTCCTTTGCATACCCACCCGGTCTACTCGTTATCGATGGTGGCCTCCCACAGGTGAACGCTGCACAGCGGGCTTTGGAGGCCCTCGGCGTCGAGATCCCCGTGTGCGGTCTGGCGAAGCGCCTCGAGGAGATTTGGCGTCCGGCTTCGGAATTTCCCACCATCCTTCCTCGATCCTCCGAGGCGCTCTTTCTACTCCAACGGGTTCGAGACGAAGCCCACCGCGTGGCAATCACCTACCAGCGAAGCACCAGAAAGCGTTCACTTCGCAGTCAGCTCCACGACATTCCAGGCGTGGGGGAGTCAATGGCAAATGCGCTGCTGAAGCACTTTGGTTCCGTCGCCGCCGTAAAAGAAGCCGAAGAATCTCGGCTGATGGAAGTCCCTGGAGTAGGAAAATCACTTGCGCACCGAATCTGGAGCACCTTGCATTCCTCGCCACAGCGGGATAGCTCCTAGATACAACGCGACCAGAAACTACGATGAACGTGTGATGGGAGCGGATTTCCGATGAATGCAAAACCTTCTGCCCACGACGTGTTGATCGTCACCGGTATGTCGGGGGCTGGTCGGTCTACTGCCGCCAACGTCCTGGAAGATCACGGATGGTACGTCGTCGACAATCTCCCGCCACAGATGCTTAAACCTTTGATCGAGCTGGCAGGGGAGCCCGAGCAAGGTTTCTCCAAGATTGCCTGCGTCGTTGACGCTCGCGGCGGTCAATTCTTTGACACTGCCCGCGAGGTCATCTTGGATTTGGCAGAAAGCGCCGAAGTCACGGTCGTCTACCTAGACGCAACAGACGACGTGTTGGTCCGCCGGTTTGAACAGGTTCGACGCCCGCATCCACTCCAGGGGGCCGGGACTATCCTCGATGGCATCAGCCAGGAACGCACGCTGATGCAGAAGATTCGTGAGCGCGCGGACATTGTCATTGATACCAGTGACCTAACCATCCACCAGTTGGCTAACACAGTAAGTGAACGTGTGGCCGGTCAGCAGCTTCCCGGTGTCTCCCTCACCCTCATGAGTTTTGGATTCAAATACGGTCTCCCAACAGATGTCGACATGGTCTGGGACATGAGGTTTTTGCCCAACCCGTACTGGTCGCCAGAGTTGCGTGAACTCTCCGGGCAAGATGTTGCGGTGGCCCAAGCCGTCCTAGGCCAAGACTTAGCGAAGCAGTATCTCGATGCGCAGCTTGACGCCTTGAAATCGGTCTTCGCCGGGTACCTCACCGAAAACAAGCGTTTTGCCACCTTGGCAGTGGGGTGCACGGGAGGGCGGCATCGTTCCGTCGCGACCGTTGAATACCTCAAAGAGCAGCTTTCGAGTTGGAGCGATGTTCGCCTCTCCGTGAAACACAGAGACATCCAGCGCCATTAAGGTAGTGGGGTGGATGAGCTCACTGCTGCGGTCAAGAATGACCTTGTTCAAATCACGCCTGACCGGCAATCCACTCGTTTGGCAGAGCTCTCAACGGTTCTCCGTTTCGCCGGTGGACTCCACAGAATCTCTGGCCAGATCGCGGTTGAAGTTGAATTAGAGCACCTCGAGACAGCCAAAAAGGTGCGTCGCGAGCTGCGTGATCTGCTCGGATTCGCCACCGACGCTGCCGTGATGCAGCCCACAGCGCAGCGAAACTACCCGCTGTATATCGTGCGTGTGCGCAAGGGCGGCGAAATTCTTGCCCGCCAGACCGGTCTTCTCGACACCCGACTCCGTGCGGTACGTGGCCTTCCCAACCGCCTGACTACCTCACCGATTGAAGACGTCGCCGCTATTTGGCGTGGTGCCTTCTTGGCGAAGGGAAGCCTTAGCGAGCCTGGGCGCTCTTCCGCCATTGAACTCGTTGCTCCGACCTCAGAAGCAGCGATTGCGATGGTGGGGCTTGCCGCCAGGATCAGCGTCGCCGCAAAGGCCCGTGAGGTGCGTATGGCGCAACGGGTCATCGTGCGCGAACCAGATGCGATGTCAGTGCTTCTCAGGGAGATGGGCGCCAGCGGAGCCATGGAATTGTGGGAGGAGCTTCGCGCAAAGCGCGAGGTTCGGGCCAACGCTAACCGCCTCGTGAATTTTGACGACGCGAATCTTCGACGATCTGCCCAAGCGGCCGTGGCCGCGTGCGCCAGGGTCGAGCGTGCCCTCGAGCTGCTGGGTGACGAAGTTCCCGCTCATCTTCTCTACGCCGGAAACCTGCGCCTAGAGCACAAAGATGCCAGCCTCGATGAGCTTGGCCATCACGCTGATCCGCCTCTTACCAAAGACGCTGTTGCCGGACGCATTCGACGCCTGCTCGCCATGGCCGACAAGAAGGCCGATGAGCTCGGTGTTCCAAACACTATGGCCAGTGTTCCGAGCGACTACGTCGGATACTGAGTAAGACCTGAATTCTCAGGACTCGCTAACGCTTAGCTCCTACACTAACGACTAGAAATTCTTGCTCTGAGAGGACACCATGGCTGCCTATACCCTTCCTGAACTGCCCTATGACTATTCGGCACTTGAGCCACATATTTCGGCTCGGATCATGGAACTCCACCACAGCAAGCACCACCAGGCCTATGTCGACGGCGCTAACGGAGCTCTCGCAGCCATGGCGGAAGCCCGCGACACCGGCGCACTCGCGAACATCAACAAACTGGAGAAGGACCTCGCCTTCCACCTTGGCGGCCACGTCAACCACTCGATTTTCTGGACTAACCTGCAAGGTCATGGAGATGCCCGTCCAGAGGGTGAGGTGTCCGCCGCTCTCGATGAATTCTTTGGCTCTTTCGACGCATTCCAAGCCCACTTCACCGCCGCTGCCATGGGAATCCAGGGTTCTGGCTGGGCAGTACTCAGCTGGGATCCAATCGGTTCGCAACTGATCATCCAGCAGCTATTTGACCAGCAGAACAACACCGCTCAGGGAACGACGCCAATCCTCCAGCTGGATATGTGGGAGCACGCCTTCTACCTGGACTACCAAAACGTCAAGGGTGACTACGTGAAGGCCTTCTGGAACATCGTTAACTGGGAAAATGTTACGAAGCGTTTCGAAGCGGCCCGCGTCTCCTCGTCAACGGCACTGCTAGTCTCTTAGGTAGACCGGGTCTCAACGTCAGAGTCTTGAGGGCCTGGTCTTTTTGACCGCTCAACCCTCAGGAGTCTCCCCGTGACCGTTAACGTCGCAATCAATGGTTTTGGCCGTATTGGTCGTAGTTTCTTCCGCGCTGCCTTGGCAAGTGGACAAGACGTCAACATCGTTGCCGTCAATGACCTCACTGACCCAAAGGCGCTTGCTCACCTGCTCAAGTACGACTCGGTGGGCGGCCGTTTGAGCCAGGACGTCAGTGTTGACGGCGACAGCCTCGTTGTCGGCGGAAAGAAGATTCAGGTTCTTGCAGAGCGCAACCCGGCAGATTTGCCATGGGGCAAGCTCGGTGTTGACATTGTGATTGAGTCCACCGGGTTCTTCACCGACGCCGAGAAGGCTAAGGCTCACCTCGAGGCAGGAGCCAAGAAGGTCATCATCTCCGCTCCCGCATCTGGAGAAGACGTCACTGTTGTCATGGGTGTTAACCACGGAGACTACGACCCCGCTCACCACAACATCATCTCCAACGCATCGTGCACCACCAACTGCCTTGCTCCTATGGCAAAGGTGCTCAACGATGCGTACGGCATCGAAAAGGGTCTGATGACCACCGTTCACGCCTACACCGCAGACCAGAACCTTCAGGATGGTCCTCACTCCGATCTGCGTCGCGCACGCGCTGCTGGCCTAAACATCGTGCCTACCTCGACTGGCGCCGCAAAGGCTATCGGTCTGGTTCTGCCAGAACTTAAGGGCAAGCTCGACGGATTTGCACTCCGCGTTCCTGTGCCAACCGGGTCGATTACTGATTTGACTGTGGACCTGCAAAAATCAGCAACCCTTGAAGAGATTCAGGACCTGTACCGTAAGGCCTCTGATTCAGGAGACCTCAAGGGCGTTCTTCGTTACACCGATGAGCCAATCGTTTCGGCAGACATCGTGGGGGACCCGTTCTCCTCGATTGTTGACGGCGGTTTGATTCGCGTGATCGACAATCAAGTCAAGATCAGCTCTTGGTACGACAACGAGTGGGGATATTCCAACCGTCTGGTTGACCTCACTAGCTACGTCGGCGCACGCCTGTCCTAGTGTCACTGCGCACACTCGAGAGCCTCGGCGACCTGAACGGTCAGGTCGCCGGAGTTCGTCTCGACCTCAACGTGCCGCTCGATGGCACCACGATTACCGATGATGGGCGCATCCACGCGGCTCTTCCCACATTGCGGGAGCTTGCCGCGCAGGGTGCCAAAATCGTCGCGATGAGCCACCTGGGTCGTCCAGACGGTACCGTCGACCCCCAATACAGCCTGAAGCCCGTTGCAGCACGTCTGGGCGAGCTATGGGAGGGCGCTGTCACGAGCGTTGAAAGTCACTCCGGTGACGAGGTTTCCTCGGAGGCTGAACGGATGAACCCTGGCGACATCCTCATTCTGGGAAATCTTCGCTTCGACAGCCGGGAAACCTCGAAGGATGCAGCTGAACGAGCGGAATTCGCGGCAGAGATTGCGTCTGTGTGCGATGTCGTCGTCAGCGATGGTTTTGGCGTTGTACACCGTGCTCAAGCAAGCGTGGTGGAGTTAGAAGCCGCCAGGCCGTCTGCAGCAGGGCGACTCATCGAAAAGGAAGTGGGAGTGCTCTCCCAACTCACTGGCGAGCCTGAGCGGCCCTATACGGTCGTCCTGGGCGGCTCTAAGGTCTCGGACAAGCTCGGTGTAATCGAAGCGCTTCTACCACACGTCGACAACCTCGTCATTGGTGGGGGAATGGTGTTCACCGTTTTGCAGGCGCAAGGTTTCCAGACCGGATCGAGCCTGCTCGAAAAGGACCAAATTGACACGGTGAAGGGCTATCTCGCGAAGGCCCAGGAGGCCGGTGTCACGATCCACGTTCCTGTGGACATCGTGATGGCCTCAGGCTTCGCTCCCGATGCTGAACATGAGGTATTGCCCGTGGAGGCCCTTGAATCTGGACGATTCGGAAGCCAGGCGATGGGTCTCGATATTGGACCGGCGTCTGCGGAGGCTTTTGCTCAGGTGGTGCGCTCGTCGAAGACCGTATTTTGGAACGGCCCGATGGGAGTGTTCGAGTTTGACGCATTTGCCGCGGGTACTCGTGCAGTGGCAGGTGCACTCACAGAGGTCGATGGCCTCAGCGTGGTAGGTGGTGGCGACTCAGCCGCTGCAGTTCGTCTTCTTGGATTTGATGACGAACAATTTGGACATATTTCTACTGGTGGAGGAGCGAGCCTCGAATTCCTCGAGGGACGCGCTCTGCCTGGCTTGGAGGCAGTGGGATGGTAGAGAAGACTCACGCGCGCAACGCGCTAATCGCGGGGAACTGGAAGATGAACTTGGATCACCTCCAAGCAATTGCCTTCGTCCAGAAGCTCGCCTGGACTCTGAAAGATCAGTCTTTTCAGTCCAATACCGTTGACGTGGCCATCTTCCCGCCGTTTACCGACCTTCGTTCTGTTCAGACGCTCATCGCGGCCGACAATCTCGATTTCGCCCTCGGTGCTCAAGACCTGTCACCGCACGACTCTGGAGCCCACACGGGTGATATCTCCGGTGCTTTCTTGGCCCAACTGGCTTGTGGCTACGTAATCATTGGGCACTCAGAGCGCCGCGCAGACCACAACGAGACAGACGAGGTTGTCGTCGCCAAGGTGAAAGCAGCTCTCAAGCACGGCCTCGTTCCCGTGGTGTGTGTGGGGGAGACGTCGGAAGACTTGGAGAAGTTTGGCGCAGCCAAGGTTCCCGTCGAACAAGTCACTGCGGTATTGAACGAGATTCCCAAGGACGCGGAAATCGTGGTCGCATACGAGCCAGTGTGGGCTATTGGTAGCGGTACCCCCGCTACCGCGGACCAGGCAGAAGACGTCTGCAAGGTTATTCGTGAAACGATCCGTGACATCCATGGTGACGAGCAAGCCGATCGCACCCGGGTTCTCTATGGTGGCTCCGTAAAGTCGGGTAACATCGCAGGCTTCATGCGTCGTCCAAACGTTGACGGAGCACTCGTAGGTGGAGCAAGCCTTGACGTGGAAGAGTTCGCAGCCATCTGCCAGTTCGAAAAGCACGTCACCATCGATTAATGTCAGCTCCGGTGCCCTAGACTAGGGAGCTGGTTTAAGAGGAGTTATTGTGCAGGTCATCCAGGTAATTGTTCAGGTGGTGCTCGCCATCACCAGTTTGTTGTTGACGCTGATGATTTTGTTGCACAAGGGTCGCGGTGGCGGCCTGTCCGACATGTTTGGTGGGGGAGTAACCTCCAACCTTGGTTCATCGGGTGTGGCTGAGCGAAACCTCAACCGCATCACCGTGGTGATTGCCCTTGTCTGGGTCGTCGCAATTGTCACCCTCGGGCTGTTTACCCGTTTCGACGTCGTTTAGTGTTTCTACGAGTGCTGGAATCAGCACGTTAGGAGTTAGTCGTGGCCTCTGGAGGTAGCGCAATTCGCGGAACCCGCGTGGGTTCTGGCCCAATGGGAGAGCAAGACCGTGGTGTGGTCGTCGATCGCATCGCCGTGTCCTACTGGGACGCAATGGGAAACGAGACGGTTCGCTACTTCTCTGCCACTGTTGAACCCGAAGAGATTCCAGAGATCATCGACTCACCTCATACTGGACTTCCTGCCGGCCGCGACAAGGAAAATCCGCCCGAGCTACCCGTCAACGAGCCTTACAAGACTCACTTGGCGTATGTAAAGGAACGCCGCACCGACAAAGAGGCCAAAGACATTCTCGACGAAGCACTCGAGAAGCTGCGCAAGCGCAAAGGTCGCGCTTAACGTAACGCCTTTGGCACGTAGTCTGCTCGCTCGTCATCTGCAGACCAGAACTGGTCAGTGACTATCAATTCAGCAGGAAGAAGTTGTGCCAGATCTTGGTCAATAAAGATCTTGGTTGACTTTGTCCCGTGAATTCCAGCAGCAGGCACTTCGTGGGTGGCTGCATCTGCCAGCGCCAGCCCCATTGCGGCGGCCTTATCGGTTCCCGCACTGACAATCCAGACTCTCTCCGCTCGATTGAACAAAGCAATCGACATCGTCAAGCGCTCCGGCGGGGGTTTGGGTGAGTTTCTCACGGCGCTGACGCCGACTTCTTTACTCATTGCCTGGTCAGAACCGGGAAAAACGCTTAAGACGTGACCATCTGGACCCATTCCCGCGAAGGCGAGATCAAACGTCGGCCACTCCTGGCCTTCATCAGCCGCGGCTTTGAGCTCCGCGGCGTAGGCGTTTGCCCCCTCATCGAGCGTGCAAGAATCCGAGGTGGGGAAGCGGTGTATCTTCGCTGGATCAAGCGGCAGCAGGTCCAGGAAAACCTCGGCTGCTTGTTGATCATTGCGGTCTGCGTCACCGCGTGCAACAAAACGCTCGTCGCCCCACCACAGCGAGACCTTGGACCAGTCAAGCTCCTTCGCCGAGGGGTGCTTCGCAATCTCCGCAAGGGTCTCAATGCCGACGGTGCCTCCGGTCAGCACCACGCAAAACTTACCGGTGCGTCGAATGGCCTTTGCCGCGCGCACCAAAAACTTGTCTGCCACAAGCGCGGCTAATTCTCCACGACTCGGGGCGATTACTACCCTTTTGTCACTCATTAGATCTCATGTGCTCCATTGCAGTGTGACGACCAAAACGTTGTCTCTAGTCCGCGCGCCTAACCCACCGTAAACCGCCGGTCAATACGTCACCGTAGACGGTGTCGGGCGCCAGGCGGCGCAGCTCCTCGGCCAACAGTGACGCCAATGGGCGCCTGGGCAAGAACAACGAAAAGTCAGGCTGGTTGGGCACGCTCAGCTCAACGGTGTGATCATCTTCACGAGTGAGACGAACTTCACCGCCGTCGGTGACCAGGACAACTTCGTGAACCCCGCCTATTCCCATAGGCGCAGTGGCGTCAACACTGACGTCGTGCCCGAGGGTGAGCCCCAGCCATCCCGCCAACAGCATTACGGAGGGATTATCCGGGACACCAGCAACGCGTGCGCTGTCAACTCGGGTCACGTCGAGGTAGTCAAGGGTTGCCGCAAGCTGTGTGCGCCACCCGGTAATACGCGACCAGGCAAGGTCGGTGTCACCTGGTCGGTAGCCCTTCGCGACGGATTCAAGCCCGTGGAGGCCTGAACCCATCTCTAACGAGTCAAGGATGCGGCGCTGGCTAATCTGACCAAGCTCAGTGTCGGCCATACAGTCGGGGCATTGATCTGGCCACCACGTGACAACGGGGGCGTCGGGAAGAAGTAGGCCGTTGACAAGCCCCGCTAGGTAGTTATCTCCTTGCCCGGTGGGGCGCAAGATCACGACCTCACTTGCCCCAGCGTCACCGCCCAGGCGAATTTCGGCATCCAGCCCGGGGGTGTCGCTATCTGACGCGGGCTCCGAAATCACCACGATGCGCATTGGGTGTTCACGACTTGCGTCGTTGGCGGCCTGAATGACCTTTTCTTCTTTCGCACCGTCGGTGTGAATCAGGAAAGTAAGTACTCGACCAAGCGCTACGGCGCCGCCTTCTTCGCGAGCTTGGATGAGGCGTTTTTGAATCTGAGTAGAAGTAGTGTCATTCAGCTCAATAATCATGGGCGCCTCCAGACACGGTTATCGCGCACGAGAAGCTGATCAGCCGAGGCGGGGCCCCAGGTTCCCGGCAAGTAACCCTCGGGCTGCCCTTGCTCTTCCCAATAGCGCATCACAGGGTCGAGAATGCGCCATGACAGCTCTACCTCGCGGTGGCGGGGGAATAGAGGGGCATCGCCGCGCAACACGTCCAAAATGAGACGCTCATAGGCCTCAGGAGAGGTTTCGGTGAATGCGTGGCCATAGCCAAAGTCCATCGTGACGTTTCGCACCTGCATGGCAGGACCGGGAACTTTAGACGCAAACCGCATGGTCACACCCTCATCGGGTTGAACGCGAATCACGAGGGCGTTTTGGCCTAGTTGACCTTGCTTGATTTCAGGGAAAAGGTGAGATGGTGCGTCTTTGAACACCACGGCGATTTCGGTGACTCGGCGTCCCAGACGCTTCCCCGCCCTCAGATAAAACGGAGCGCCCTGCCAACGGCGGTTATTCACTTCTAGGCGGATAGCAGCATAGGTTTCTGTGCGCGAATCCTGGGGGATTCCGTCTTCCTCGAGATATCCCTTGACGTGCTGACCGCCCTGCCAGCCGGAGAGATAGTGGCCTCGGGCGGCGGAAGTGGGAATGTGACCCAGGGGCGCGACCGCTGCGAGCACCTTCTCCTTCTCAGCGCGCACGTCTTCAGCCTTCAGCGAGACTGGCTCCTCCATCGCGGTCAACGCAAGCAGTTGGAGAAGGTGATTTTGAATGACGTCTCTGGCAGCACCAATTCCGTCGTAGTAGCCCGCACGTGATCCCACACCGATGTCTTCGGCCATGGTGATCTGAACGTGATCTACGTAGTGGGCATTCCAGATGGGCTCGTACATCGAATTGGCGAAGCGAAGCGCCAAGATGTTCTGAACTGTTTCTTTGCCCAGATAGTGATCAATTCGGAAAACTGACTCAGCCGGAAATACTCGCTCGACCGTCTGATTGAGCTCTGCGGCACTTTGTTCGTCTTGACCAAAAGGCTTCTCGATAATCACTCGGCGCCACTGGCCGTGGGCGCCCTTGGTGAGTCCCGCTCGTGCAAGTCCCTCGGTGACTACCGGGAATTGCGATGGTGGAATGGAGAAATAGTAGGCGTGGTTGCCGGCCGTGCCACGCTCGGCATCAAGTTCTGCCAAAACCTCAGCGAGACGTTTAAAGCCAGAGTCATCGTCAAAGGTTCCCTCAACGAAGCGCAACCCACCCGCCAGGGTGTCAAACACCTGGTCACTAAATGCTTCACGTGCGTGGGCCGAGATTGACTCTTTAATCAGCGCGCGAAATTGTTCATCATCCCAATCGCGACGCCCGTAACCTACTACCGAAAACCCAGGGTGCAATAACCCACCCGCGGCGAGGTCATAGATCGCCGGAATGAGCTTCTTGAACGCCAAATCACCCGTCACCCCGAAGATGACGAGAGAGCTGGGACCGGCTATGCGGGCTAGGCGCCGGTCCTCTGGCAAGCGCAGAGGATTGGGTTTCACGCGGTGAGAGCTCCTGCCTCGAGGAAGCGTTGAAGAGCCTCCACACTACCCACCTGAACGGTCAATACGGGCCGTCCACGCTCAATCAAGACTCCGCGATCTCCCGCCGATTGGGCGTTGACCAGCGTGGTGAAGTCAAAGGGGTATCCGGGGATATCGATGTGTGTGTGCGGAACCACCTCGACCTGTACAAACACTCCATCGGGAGTCCCGCCTTTATGGAACTGTCCGGTGGAGTGCAAGAAACGCGGACCAAATCCAATAGTGCCCGGCCGACCAAGTCGTGATGCGAGACCCTGTCGGAGCGAAGCTGTGTCTGTGACCGCCAAGCGATCGGCATACAACTGGACGGAGAGGTAACCACTCGAATCCAACTGCTTGGCAATAGCTGTCCACGCGCCCTGATCGTCGCTAATCGACGATGCATCATCGGTGTTCAACCACAGCTTGGTCTCGCCATAGGAGCAGTCAGGAGCTGGGGGAGTAGGTCGCTGATCAAGAAGCCCACGAGCGGCGATCTTTGCACTCTCCACGTCCGGCTGGTCAAACGGGTTTAGCTCAAGCAGACAACCCACAAAGGCGGTTGCGTATTCCCACAGGAGGAACTGTGCGCCAAGAGGACCCGAAATACTGGCGTCACCACGACCCTTGCCGGCCAGGTCAACCACCACTACATCAGCGAGATCTCCTGTAACTTCTGGCGAGTTCTCGTCCTCAGCTACTACCGGAAGCACGCCCTTCGCGTCTTTACCGGTTGACTCAGCAACGAGCTGTTCAATCCAGTCACCGAGACCCGGTGCCATTTCCTCATCAGCCAACAAAACGGCAATGTCACGATTGCTGGACAACGATGCCGCCAACAAGACCGCAGGGTTGTCAGGGGTGGACACCCTGAGCGAATCCCACACGGAGGCAGCCTCGTCAATTACTGCCCGGGTGTCGACTCCTGCAAGGGTCGTCGGAACGAGGCCAAACGCCGTGAGAGCTGAAAAACGTCCACCCACGTTGGGGTCGGCGAGGAATACGCGGTGACCCTTCGCAGAGCTCTCCTGGTGGAGCGGGGAGTTCGGGTCGGTCACGATAATCACGCGATCGATTGGGTCAATTCCTTGATCCCGGAAAGCTCGCTCAAAACTTGCTCGCGCGGTTGCCGTTTCAACGGTGGTTCCAGACTTGGAGGCCACCACGACAAGCGTGTCCACGAGTTCGGTCTTCAACGAGCGCGCGACTTGATCGGGATGGGTCGAGTCAAGAATCTCAAGGGCAACGCCATCACGCTTTGCCATTACTTCCGGAGCCAGTGATGACCCACCCATTCCACACAGCACGACGCGATGCACGCCGCGTGCTGCAAAGTCCTCTCGCAGCGCCTCGAGCTCTGCAACAAGACCCAACATTTCACGCGGGTCGGCAGTCCAGCCAAGACGCTTCGAAGCCTCTTCCGTTGCCTCTGGGCCCCACAACGTTGCAACACCGGCGGCAACCTGTGCAGGGACATCCGCGTCAATCAGGCGTACGACACGATCCTGCACTCCATCGACCCGGGATCCGAGAGATTCAATCTCAAGTGCCATTACGCGCTCCTGAGCGCCTCGTCGACGGTGCCGAGCAAATCACGCCAGCTGTCGATGAACTTCGAGACACCTTCGGCTTCAAGAGCGTCAGTGACTTCGTCGAACGAAATTCCCAGGCCTGCCAATGAATCTAAGACGCTCTGTGCATCCGCGTATTCACCGGTGACGCGGTCGCCGTTGACACCACCTTGTTCGGCGGTGGCCATCAGGGTCTTTTCTGGC